>SESD01000206.1_pt1 | contig 36436 bp, 40 predicted proteins | sample 3171411 | NCBI WGS metagenome assembly SESD01 (sample SAMN06051880, study PRJNA518727) | freshwater metagenome | biome: subpolar coniferous forest; feature: holomictic lake; material: water; isolation source: holomictic Lake 442, 16.5 m depth | place: Canada: near Kenora, Ontario | collected...
GCCGTGGAACGAGTCTTGGTTGCTGCCTTCTGCAGTGGAGACGAGCGGTGTCGATTTGGCCATGGCCGAAGCACCCTACCGAGGGCGCATCACACAAGGCTGAGTGATTCAGCCGCGCCCGACGAGATCGAGGCTGCCCATGATCGCCTGCTCGTGTGCACTGCGCGCCTCGATGAGCGCACGCCACTTGTTGATCTCGGCCTGATCGCCGGTGGCATAGGCAGCTTCGATACCCGCACTGAGCCAACGACTCACACTGCCGTACCACTCGACGACATGTTGCAGCTGCAACGACTGTGGCGACCCTGGGTCGCGCCCTGCCACTGCGGCGATGGCAGCCACTTCTTCGTGCATCCACTCGATCTCGTTGGCCACTCGCACCGACAGGTTGCGCAGAATCTGATCGATCATGCCCATCACGACAACAGCCGGTTGATCGGTGAGATGGGGAAGCACTTGCTCGCGCAGGTCACGCGCAATCCCAATGATCATCTGATCGCTCGTTGGTTTGCTCAACATGTCACATCGCACCTTTCATGGCAGCAAGAATTGGTTCGAGTTGTTTGCTGGCATCGATCCACACACCGGAGCCGAACACCACCGAGTTCAGGTTAAACAGCGACGCTAACAACGTGTTCTCGTCGCGGCTGTAGGCAGCGCCGCCCTCGAGCAAACGGCGCACTGTGCCCACCACACCAAGGATCAAGAAGTAGGCCACAGTGACCGGATTCACCTGGGCTTCATTGAGCCCAGTGAGTTCGCGGTAACGGTCGCAGAATCCCATCACGCCCGCATCGTCGAGTAGGTCGGGCGGCGCAATCTGAGCAACTGCCTTGAAGTAGCCGATGTCTTCGCGGGGATCACCAATCGAGGCAAGCTCCCAATCGAGAATCTCGAAATGGCCATCGGCAGCCAGCATCAAGTTTGCGCCCTGCAGGTCGCCGTGAATCAGCGTGAGCGGAACTTCGGGTGGGCGATGCGCGTCGAGCCAGGCCGCTACGTAGCGCAGGATCGGAAGGTCCTCAACGTGAGCATCGGCCGTGCGTCGCCATTCGTCGATGCGATGACCGATATAGGTGTTCCAGTCGGCGGGCCGCTCGAGTCTGGCGGGCAGCAAAGCCACGGGCAGGCGGTGATAACTCGCGAGCGCATCGGCCAACTTGATGTTGAGTCCCTCGAGCGAACCGCCACCACTTGCGTACGCCAGAAACGAGTCAGACGCTGTGAACTCAATGACCAATGCGCGAGTGCCAAGGTGCTGGCCCGCATCGTCGAAGTAGCGCGTGCGCGGTGTGCGTACGCCGTGCTCGGCGACCGTGGTAATCACCTCAAATTCTTGGGCGCGATCGGTGTCGACAAGAGCACGTCCGGGCGGCGGATCGCCACGCAACACGAGCACCTCTTCGCCCTCAGCGTGTCGCACATGCGCCTTGCCGAGCAGACGGCTGTATCCGCCGGTCATGACCTCGTAGGCCACGACCTCGATGTCGCTCCACTCGGGTTCTTGTTCAGCGAGGAAGGCCGCAATTCGTGCCGGCATTTCGTCGGGGTTGTTCATGACTACTCCTACATTGCTGATGTCAGATTGTGGGAACTTCGATGTGGCGACCGAAGACGGTTGCCATTGCGTTCATCATCTCGCCGAGTGATGCATAGACGCCGGACGCCTCGACCAGTGTTGGCATGAGGTTGATCTCGGGATCGGCGGCCTCGACCTGCAGACGGGCAAGCACCTGGTCGACCGCTGCCTGATTGCGCTGCTGGCGCACCGAGTCGAGCCGCTTCAGTTGACGAGTTTCGTCTTCGTTCGTGATCTGCAAAATGGGCATCGTGTCTTCGTCGTTGCCCTCGAGGAACCGATTGACGCCCACCACGATGCGCTCACCGCGGTTGAACATCCGCTCCTGTTCGTACGCACTATCGGCGATGCAACCCTGGAACCAGTTGTCCTCGATGCCGGCGATGACACCGTCGAGCATTGAGCCATGACCAAGTTCGTCGAGATGACTGAAGATGGCCTCAGCCTGACGCTCCATTTCGTCGGTGAGTGCTTCGACGAAATACGAACCGCCGAGCGGATCGGCCACATGCGCAACGTTGGTTTCGTACGCGATGACTTGCTGAGTGCGCAGTGCAATGCGCGCGGAGCGTTCGGTGGGCAACGCCAAGGCTTCGTCCATCGAGTTGGTGTGCAGCGACTGCGTACCGCCGAGCACGCCAGCAAGCGCCTCAATAGCGGTGCGCACGATGTTGACCTCGGGCTGCTGCGCGGTAAGCGACACCCCAGCAGTCTGAGTGTGGAACCGGAGTTGCATTGAACGATCGAGTTCGGCGCCGTAGCGAGACTTCATCCACCGCGCCCAGATGCGACGTGCGGCGCGGTACTTGGCAATCTCTTCGAAGAAGTCGATGTGAGCGTTGAAGAAGAAGCTGAGGCGCGGTGCAAACGAATCGATCGCCAGCCCAGCCTGCAGCGCGAGTTCGACATACGCGAAGCCGTTTGCCAACGTGAACGCGAGTTCTTCGGCGGCCGTAGATCCGGCCTCACGGATGTGGTACCCGCTGATCGAGATGCTATGCCATTTCGGCATTTCAGAGGCAGTGAACTTGATCGTGTCGCGAACCAAACGCATGCTCTGACGCGGAGGAAACACGAACTCCTTTTGCGCCTGGTACTCCTTCAAGATGTCGTTCTGCAATGTGCCGCCGAGCCGCGATCGATGCACGCCAGCTTTTTCGGCCTGGGCGACGAACATCGCAAAGATGGGCGCCGCTGGCGAGTTGATGGTCATCGAGGTCGTGGTCTTCGCCAAGTCGATGCCGGCATACAGATCTTCCATGTCGGCCAAGGTGTCGACCGCAACACCGCAGCGACCGACCTCGCCGAGCGACATTGGGTCGTCGCTGTCGAGGCCAAGCAACGTGGGCATATCGAACGCCGTTGAGAGCCCGTCGCCGCCCGACTTGATGATCTCCTTGAAGCGCCAGTTGGTGTCCTCGGCCGTACCAAAACCGGCAAACATGCGCATTGTCCACAGCTTCGAGCGATACATCGAGGCGTATGGCCCACGGGTATACGGATAGACGCCCGGATGCTCGGCATCGTCGGGGCCATAGACAGGCTCAAGCGGGATGCCGCTCATCGTGTTGGTTGCGCCATCGCGAAGCTTGCTGGCCTCGAAGGCCTCTTGCCAGAGCTCTTTTGGGGTTGCCATTGTCATCTCCAGATCCGCCCAACGCGCCTTATCGCCGTACTGTAGGCGGCTATGGCTGAATCGTTCGACCTGAACCAAACCGATCGTCTCCTCACAACCACTCGAGCTGTGCGTAAGCGACTCGACCTCAATCGGCCCGTGCCTCGCGAGCTCATCACCGACTGCATCCGCATCGCGTGTCAAGCGCCAGCAGGGAGCAACCTGCAACGTTGGCGGTGGATCGTTGTCGACGATCCCGATCTGAAGATGGGCCTCGCCGACCTGTACCGCCGGGCATACGAGCCGTACATCGCGATGCAAAAAGACGCCGTAGAACGAACCGGCCGCTCTGGTGCCAACGCCATCATGGACAGCTCCGACTACCTCGCCACGGTGTTGCACCAAGCACCAGCGCTGGTGATTCCGTGCAGCCTCGGCGTGCCCGAGGGCCCGCAGGGTTCGGTGGCCGGCTTCTACGGCAGCGTGCTGCCCGCTGTGTGGAGCTTTATGTTGGCCGCCCGCAGCCGCGGCCTCGGCACGGCATGGACCACGTTGCATTTGGCCTTCGAGGCCGAAGCTCGCGCCCTGCTCGGCATCCCCGACACGGTGACGCAGGTGGCCCTCACACCAGTGGCTTATTACACCGGCGACACGTTCAAGCCAGGCAACCGTCGCCCCGCCGAAGAGGTCACCTACTTCAACGGCTGGAAGTCGTGAGCACTGCAGCGGCCTGTGTCCGCCCCTGAGTCAAGCGACCACGGCACCGAACGCAGCGGAGTTTTTTGGGGCATCAGCGCCTACCTCTTGTGGGGCCTCGTCACCATTTATTGGAAGGCGCTCAAACACTTCAACGCGTTTGAGTTGATCGGCTACCGCATCACTACCTCGGCGCTGCTGATGGGGGTGTGGCTCGTATCTCGTGGCCAAACGCGATCACTCCTCGCAAAGCTCCGAGACCGCGCCGTGCTCGTGCGCGTCGCCATCGGCGCCATCGTGCTCTCCATCAACTGGACCACCTACGTGTGGGCAGTGGTGCACGGGCGCGTCATGGAAACCGCCCTCGGTTACTTCATGACCCCCATCGGCCTGACCTTGCTGGGCGTTCTGGTCTTGCACGAGCACCTTCGCATTGTGCAAAAAGTGGCGCTCGCCTTGGCCGTCGCCGCGATGGTTGTGCTCACCGTTGGCTACGGCCAGTTTCCATGGGTGTCGTTGCTGATTGCCAGTTCGTGGGTCACGTACTCGTACCTCAAGAAACAAGGCACGCTCAACGCATTCGAAAGCCTCACCACGGAGACGTTGATTCTGTTCATCCCCGCGGTTGGCCTGGTCGTCTGGGGCTCCACCCGCCCCGAAAGCATCGTGAACACCGCAACCTCAACCGAGTGGATACTCGTGGCGCTCACCGGCATTGTTACTGCAGTGCCGTTGCTGATGTTCGCGCTCGCGGCCAAGCGCCTTCCTCTCAGCGTGCTTGCACTGGTTCAGTACATCGTGCCCACCATCAACTTCTTACTCGGATGGCTTGTCTACAACGAAACGCTTACCCTTGTGCGCGTGGCAGGCTTCGTGTTGGTGTGGATCGGGCTCATTGCCGTCACCATCGATTCGATGAATCGAGCGCTGCTCGCATCATGAAATGGATCGTGCATGGCGAGCGCATCATCTATGACAGCGAGTGGATTCGGCTTGCACTTACCGACATAGAGATTCCTGGCGGCCCACGCTTCGATCACCATGTAGTGCGTATGCCCAGCGAGGCAGCGGGCACCGTGGTCGACGACCCCGACCGTGGAGTGCTGTTGCTCTGGCGACATCGCTTCACTACCGACACGTGGGGCTGGGAAGTGCCCGCAGGGCGGGTGGACCCCGGCGAGACGCCGCTACAAGCCGCTGCTCGCGAAACGCTCGAAGAAACTGGCTGGCAAGCCGGACCGCTCCGACAAATCGGCCGCTATTTTCCGCAAAACGGAAACAGCGATGGCGTGTTCAACTTGTTCCTCACCGAGTCGGCAACCTACGTGGGCGACCCCTCTGATCCCAGCGAATCAGAGCGAATCGAGTGGGTCACTTGGCCAACTATTCGCGCCGAGATCGCGGCAGGCCGAGTTGCTGACGGGTTGTCGCTCACAGCATTGCTGCTTGTCGCTTTTTCGAAGCAGGGATAGATCTCGACCACTGGTAACTTTCAGCCATGAAATCCGTCTTGCTCAAAACGTTCGTTGTGTCGGTCACCCTGCTCGGCCTGTCAGCATGCGGTAGCTCAAGCTCACCTGCTGCCTCGACACCAGCCACCAGCGACACAGCCGCAGCAACCAGCGACACCGACGGCGACACCGACACCGGCGGCGGCGCAGACGAAGATGGCGGCACGATTCCCGTAGTCACCGCTGTCGGAACCGACGACGAGATCCGCGCTCAGATCACCCAAGCATTGATCGAGAGCGGCTCCGCCGGGTTCACGATTGACAAATCCTGCTTGGACGCCGTGGTTGCCAAGCTCAGCGCCGCCGATGTGCAAAGTTTCCGCGAAAGCTTCTTCTCGCCGAAGCTCAGCCCCGAGGGCGATGCACTGGGCCTCGAGCTCGAGAACTGCCGCACAGCCGACAGCACTACCACGGCAGCAAGTACAACCAGCGCGCCGTAGTCGCTCGCATCGCAGACACTTCGCTGCGATTGGTAGATTGCCGCAATGAAATCTGCCCTGCCAAGACTTCTGATTGTTGCAGCCTTCGGCCTTGCCGGCATGTCCGCATGCAGCAACTCTGACTCAGGCGACACGCCAGCTGCTGGCTCAACTCCGGTTGTCACTGCCGTAGGCACCGATGATCAAGTGATCGAACAGTTCGCACAGGTCTGGGTCGGCCAAGCAGGCGTTGCTGGATTCGCCGCCGACCAGGCATGCGTGATGACTGTGGCGGCCAAGCTCGATACTGCCGACGTTCAAAAGCTTCGAGAGAACATCACTCTGCCCGAGCTCAGCGCAGCCGGAAAGGCGCTTCTCGATGACGGCCTCGGCAAGTGTTTGGCTGTTCCCGCAACCAGCACCACTAGCGCCCCCTGATCGGTGGGTTAGGCGGGGACGACGAGCTCGCCTGCCAGAAGCTGTTGCAGTGCGCGAATGGAGCCGTGATGACGTTCGGCGTCTCCACTCACTGTTGAAAATGTGGCCAATCCCGACAACACCGCGTTGAGTAGATCTTCGACAGCTCGTGGTTGAACCTCTGGACGAAACTCGCCTGCCGCTGCGGCTTCGCTCACAAGCCGACCAACGAAAGTGGGAGCATGAGTGCGCAGGGCGCGGATGAGGTCGGTGAGCTCAGGGTGCCGCTGCAATTCACGGGGCACACCCACCAAGAACCCGGCGATCGATGAATCACTGCGGTTGAGATTCGAAGCCGTATCGAGGGCGCGGCTGAATCTGGTGAGCAATGAACCCGGCGCAGCAATGGCCGCGTCAAAGTTGTCGGACACGATCTTGAGCACCACTTCGTACACCCCAACGTAGAGCTCGGCCTTCGATGGGAAGTAATGGTAAATCGCGCCGGTGGTGATGCCGGCCTCGTCAGCAATGCTTCGGTTCGTGGTGGCGCCGTAACCATCGCGAGCAAAAATGCGACGGGCCACTTCGAGCAGTGTTTGGCGGGTGTCCGATGAATCGACATCACGTGGTCGACCCAGTTTTCTGACAACTGGAGTGCGCTTAGCCATGCTCAGCCCGCTGCATCTGGTCGCTTGGGACCTGGATCAATCAGCATCCCAAACTTGATCTGGTTATGCGCATGAGCGAGATGCTGTATCGAGAACGCCGCACGGAACGCGGTCCACTGGCCCTGAGCTTCGAGAGTCTGGTTCACGCTCTCCTTCGCCAACTTGAGCGCAAAACTGGGGCGCAACGCGATCTTGCGAGCCATCGCCATCGTGTAGTCGCGAAGCTCAGCTGCCGGCACCACTTGGTTCACCATGCCAAGGGCCTTGGCATCTTGAGCTGTCACCCAATCGCCGGTGAACAACAACTCCTTGGCCTTACGAGCGCCGAGCTCCCATGGATGCGCGAAGTACTCGACACCGTTCACACCCATGCCCACCACCGGGTCGCTAAACAGTGCATCGTCGGCGGCCAGGATCACGTCGCAGACCCAGAGCAACATCAGCCCACCCGCGATTGTCTTCCCTTGCGCTGCGGCCAACACCGGCTTCGGAATATTGCGCCACCGCCAGCACATCTGGAAGTAGACCTCTTCCTCGTAGGCCATGTAACCCTCTTGGCCAGGGCGGCTAAACCCGCCACCCGAGAACACCGAATCGAACTCGCGGCTACTTTCGGTGTCACGCAAGTCGTGACCACTTGAAAAGTGTGGACCGTCGGCCTGCAGCACGATGACCTTCACGTCGCTGCGTCGCGAAGCGTCGTCGAAGCACGCGTTCATTTCGTAGGTCATCCGCTTGTTCTGTGCGTTGCGACTCTCGGGACGATTGAGGGTGACTACTGCAATGCCGTGATCGCCTGGGTCGACGACCTCGTAGCGCACCGTCGAAAGATTGTTGAGGTCAATGCTCATAGTCAGGACTCCGATGTTGAGTTGGTCGGGGTGGCGGTAAAGACAAGATGCAGCGCGCTGAGACCGCGCAGGGTCATTGAGAGTTCTCGATCGGTCGGCTGCTCAATCGGTGCCAGCGCGATGTCGTGCAATCGATCGAGCAATAACTCAAAGCCGATGCGAGCTTCGCTGCGTGCCAGTGCGGCGCCGACGCAGAAGTGAGGCCCCTGCCCGAAGGCAAGGTGGCCTCGGGCATTGCTTCGTTCGATGTCGAACACATCGGCGTTGGAGAATTTTGCTTCGTCGCGGTTCGCACACCCGTACATCACCATCACCATCGAGCCCTTGGGAATGTTGACTCCCCCGACCTCGACATCGGTCTTGGCAATACGCGGCAACATCTGCACGGGTGACTCAATGCGCAACGACTCTTCGACAAGGTTGCCGATGAGCTCTGTGTTCGCGCGTACTTTGATCATCTGCTCGGGATTCTCAATGAGCGCCAGCATGCCTGCGGCGAGCAGCTTGGTGGTGGTCTCGTTGCCGGCTACCAAGATCTGCTCGATCACGTTGAGCAACTCGGCAACGGTGAGGTTCTCGCCAACGCGATCGCCCGAATCGAATACGGCATGAACGAGGTCACTCAACAGGTCGTCGCGAGGCTCGGCGCGGCGACGCTCGATGACGGCAGCCATGTACCGCTGCATCTCGACGCGGCTTCTCGCGCACTCAAGCATTTGGTCGGCGTCGAGTAGCCCGCTGAGCGGCGCGACCGCATGATCGCTCCAACGCTTGAAGCGAGCCATGTCGGCACGGTCTACACCGAGAGCGTCGGCCACGATGGTGAGCGGAAGCCCGACCGCAAACTGACTGACCAACTCAACCGCGCCATCGGCGACGAATGCGTCGATGAGGTCGGTGGCAACGCCGCGGATTTCGCCTTCGAGTTGGGCCACTCGTCTTGGCGAGAACGCTTTGTTGACCAAGGCCCTGAACTGCGTGTGCGTCGGCGGGTCGTTGGTGAGCAATGTGTTTGCCGATGGATAACCGTCGGCCAGCACGGCCAGCATCTCGGGGCTTGCGCTGCCCGCAGCGAACGACGTGTTGAAGTTGCTCGAGAAGCGCTCTGGATCGCGCACCACCGACATCACATCGTCGAAGCGCGACACCAACCAAAAGCCCAGCGGGGTCTGATGCACCGGGGCTTCGTCGCGAACGCGCCGATAGAACTCGTACGGGCAACTGAGCACTTCAGGAGTGACCAAGATTTCGTCAGCGATGCTCATCCTTGCTCAGCTTCCAGATGTGTTGAGGTGAACGCCACGCTGATCATCCGATGGTGCGCGAGCCTTCCCAATAAGGGGCTCGCAGGTTTCGCTTGTTGACCTTGCCCATCGCGTTGCGGCCGATGGTGGACACAATCTCAACACTTCGCGGACACTTGTAGCCAGCCAGTTCTTGTCGGCATAGGGCGATGAGGTCATCCGCCTGCGGGGGGTTCGCCGGGTCTTGTGGCACCACAAGAGCGCGCACGGCTTCGCCCATATCGGCGTCGGGAACGCCGATGACCGCAACGTCGCCCACCAACGGATGGGTGAGCAGTACCTGCTCGGCCTCGGCGGGATACACGTTGACTCCCCCGGACACGATCATGTCGCTCGAACGATCTGTGATGTACACGTACCCCTCAGTGTCGAGGTACCCGATCTCGCCCAACGTGAACACACCCGGACGAAGATGAGCCTTGGCGCTCTTTGCCGGATCGTTGGGGTACACGACACCTCGTCCGGTTGCGTCTTCGAAGTAGAGGTTGCCTTCGGTGCCTGCCGGCACTGGGTTGCCCTGATCGTCGACTATGAGCGCGGTGAACGGCGGCAGAGCTCGGCCAACGCTGCCCGGATGGTCGAGCCACTCGCTGCTGGTGATGCTGCATGTAGTGCCGACCTCGGTGGCGCCATAAGCGTCGAGGAAGATGGGTCCGAACCACTCGATCATCCGGTGCTTGATATCGATCGGACATGCTGCGCCGGTGTGGGCAACGAGTTGCATTGAGCTGAGGTCGTAGCGAGCCTTTACCTCTGCGGGCAGATCGAGCAGGCGCTTGAAGTGGGTGGGCACCATCAAGCTTGTCTCGGCTTTGTAGCGCTCGATCGCGGCCAGCACTGCCTCAGGGTCAAACTTGTTGAGCACCGCGACAGGTGTGCCGACGGCCAGGATTCGAAAGCCATTGAGCGGGCCCGTGTGATACATCGGGCCAACAACGAGATGTGTCGCGAACTTGGTGAAACGGTTGGCACGCAGCCCTACGAAATGCTCCTCAATCGAGTTGCCTCCGGCGAACATTGTGGGCGGCAGGTCGACCCCTTTGGGCTGACCCGTTGTGCCGCTGGTGTACATCAGGTTCGGCAACGGCCGCACGTTGCTCGATGGTTCTGCGGCCGACGACCGAGCCATCCACTCGGGCCAAGAGATCACATTCGGGTGCGGTTCGCATCGCCATCCGATGATGGTGCTGACTCCGGCCGCATTCGCCGCGGCGATGCCGCGCTCGAGATTCTCGGGGCCGACAAACAGCACCGTTGCGTGTGAGTCGGTGAGGATGTATTCGAGCTCGGCAGCGTTGAGATGAAAGTTCACCGGCACCGTACTGGCGCCCGCCAACAGGCCTCCGAGATGGGCGAGCAACGTTTCGACCGAGTTCTCGGCAAACACCGCGACGCGGCGTTGAGCGCCGAGCTCAAGCGCATTGAGGCCGTTGGCGACGCGGTTCAATGCATCGTTGAGCTCAGGCCAAGTCAAGGAGAACCGGCTATCGCAGAGCGCAACTTCGGTTGGCAGCTCGCGCGCCTTGTCGACGATTACCAACGCCATGTGTCGCCATCTTTCACAACGTGTATCTAACTACGCGATCAGTTCACCTCCCGACTTGGAGCGCCCATCAAATGGCCCTATCGCGCTAGCGTCACGCACATGCCAGACTCAGCGTTGCCAGACATCGAGGACTTCCGCAGCAGCGCTCGCGCCTGGCTCGAGCACAATGCAGAGCCGTTGTCCGAGGCGAACCACACCAACGACGACGGCACCGCCGTGTGGGGGCAAGGTTCAGACAATGTGGCGGTGTTTCATAACTTGACCGAGCAGCAAGAAGCCGAACGGCTTGAGGCCACACGAGTCTGGCAACAAAAGAAGTTCGATGCCGGATACGCGATGCTCAATTGGTCGCCAGCGCTCGGCGGACGAGGTCTGCCCAACAGTTACTTGCGTGCATACAACGGCGAGGAGGCACGGTTTCATGTGCCTTCGGCGGGCGAACTTCCACCAACCTCGATGGGCTTGATCGCGCCGACGATCGCTGAATACGGCACCGATCAACAACAGCTCGACTTCATCAAGCCGCTCATGCGTATGGACATTCTCGGTTGCCAACTCTTCTCTGAACCATCTGCCGGTTCCGACCTCGCATCGGTCACCACCCGAGCCACGCTCGATGGCGACGAGTGGATTCTCAACGGCCAAAAGGTGTGGACCTCCGGGGCACGCTTTGCCCAATGGGGTCTGGCGATCGCTCGCCACGACGTCGACGTACCAAAGCACAAAGGGCTTACGGCGTTTCTCGTTCCGTTCGATGCCGCTGGTGTCGAGGTGCGACCCATCAAACAGATGAGCGGCGGCTCGAACTTCAACGAAGTGTTTATGACCGATGCGCGCATCTCTGATGCACTGCGGCTCGGGCCCATAGGCGAAGGGTGGCGGGTAGCGCTCACGTGCTTAGGGTTCGAACGAGATCACTCGGGTGGCGGCGGCGGCGGGCATGCCGGAGGCGGATATCGGCAAATCCAAGCGCTCGCGCAACATCTCGAGCGCTGCGATGATCCCGTGGTTCGTCAAATGTTGGCTCGCTTGTACTCGGACTACAAGGTGGCGCAATATACGAACCGACGCGCCGCTGCACGTCTGAAGGCGGGCCAGACGCCTGGGCCCGAAGGCTCGCTGGGCAAGCTGATGTGGACCGCCAACATGGCCAGTGTCAGCGATGCCGTCTCACTGTTGTTAGGACCGCGACTCGTCGCGGACACCGGCGAGTGGGGAACCTTTGCATGGGGAGAACACGTGCTTGGTGCTCCGGGCTACCGCATCGCCGGAGGCAGCGACGAAATCCAGCGCAACATCGTGGGCGAACGTGTCCTCGGATTGCCGGCCGAACCGAGAGTAGACAAAGACATTTCGTTTGCCGACGCGCAGCGCAACGCCCGCTACGGCCAAGCGGGCTAAGCCGCAGCGAGTCAGTCAGTCCCGCGAGACAACGACCGGCTGGACCCTGACGATCGGTTGGTCTCGCGTCACGAGGGCACGGTCAGGCGCGGTGAGCACCCCGGCAACCTGAAGTGTGACTACTCGAGTTCCGCCCGGCGGAATATTCAAAAAGGTCGACGCCACATTCCACCCAAGCGACGTGCCCGTTTCCATCGTGGACGGCTCGCCATCAAGCGTGACCGACTCCATGGGTAACCCGGTGTACACCGACAAAAACATGCGATTTGTGCCGAGCGGCAAATCGACGGCGTTGGCCAGCACGTAGTCCGGTAAGCCACCGGCCGGCGCGTTGTTGGTCAAGGTGATGGTGATTGTGCCGTCGCGGAAGCCGCTCGCATCGAGGGTCCCGATCCGATAACTCGTGGCGACATCAAGGAAGGCATCGGCCTTGTTGCCAGCAGCGTTATCGACCACTACGGCAACACCATCGCCGCCTTCTAATGCGGGAAACACACCCGACATGCCGATCTTGGCGAACAGCGACTCTTCGGCGGGATCGGCACTCCAACCCATGAGCCTGCCCTGTCGTGTGAGCGGGCCAAGAGTGCGGGCAAGCTCGGCTGGCTCAGGCATAGATCCACCGAGCAGTCGATCAACAACCGTTCGGGCAATCGTGTCGAGCAGGTCGATGCGATCGTCGAACTGAGTGATGTTGTACTGATCCCGAATGATGAAGTTCGCGGTGTTCGCCGCGGTGAGCGGCTCATCGACTCCGTCAAGCGTGATCGGTCCGGTGAACGACACCAGCGCAGCCATCGTCTGAGGATCGAGCGCGAAAGCACCATCGATCTTTCGACCACCGCTTTGCGGATACAGCTGCGCAATCACATCGCCCACCAGTGCAAAGTCGGGAGGCATCGTGATGTTGGACCATGCCTGCACCGCCGTGGTGCCATCTGCGGGGTCATAGAACCCGAAGCGGCCCCACCGGTCGATGAACTCGGCCGGACCGTTCAACCGACGATTTCCTGGATCGGGTCCACCGTCGCTGAGATCGGTGTGCCGTCCAAATTCGGACATCGAAATATGACCATTCTCAATGGTCATCTCGGCCCAGTTACCCATGAATCCACCAAGGCCACGCGCCTCGGCCGGTGTAGTGAACGCGACGAAATAGCGACGGGTGCCATCGGCGCCCAACATGGCCGGCGCGAGCTGCGCCGCCAACACAGCATTGTCGGCACGGACCTTGTTCTTTTCCATGTCACTTGCGAACTCGTGTAGTCGCGTTCGCACCATTGGGGTTAACCACTGCGAATCAGCTTCGGAGAGCGCTGCACCGACGCCGGCTATCGCTGTGCGCAATGAGGTGAACGGCGCAACCAGCCCGCGCACTGCGTCGAGATCGATCTGACCCTTCACCACTCGGAGCGATTCGGGATCTATTTGGCGAAGTGCCCCGGCTGCGAGGCTCATTGCACGGGCAGCAGTGGAGGCCAAGGTAACGGCACTCGCTCGGTGCTGGGCCACAACTGGCAACAATCGACTTGGCTGCGCCCACAGAGCTGAGAGATCATTCTCGGCGCTTTGAAAGGCACTACTGGCAGCATCAAACGCCGTAGCGGCGGCAGCCATATCGCCACGATTGAGCGCGTCGAGCCCGTCGTGAACGCGTCGATTTCCCTCTTGCAGCGGGCCCCGGGCAGCGAGCGCACCCAGGGCCAAACCAACAAGAGCCACCGCGGCACAGGCCACGGCGATGGCGAGGTACTTCCAGACACGCTTTCGCACAGCGCGCTCGCGGCGAAGAATCGCAGGAACGAACAGCGCAGCGAGCGTGACACATCCGATAATCGCCGACAGCCCGAGGAACCCATTGAGCTGCAGCCGCGCAAATACCTGCACGGCTGCCGCAGCAGCGGCCACTCGCACCAACGGAAGGTTGCGGCGTTTGACCCCAATAAAGAACGTGGCTGCCCATCCGGCCAGGGCCACAGCAACGAGCAGCGGCTGTACGGCGACAACGGCCGCTATCGCGCAGGCCAAGCCCACAGCCCACCACGGCGCCGTTGCTGCGCTCCAGGTAACCAGCGCAGCGAGGGCTGCGACAAGCAGCGTGTCGATCACTGGCGAACCGGTGGGCGACGCTCCAGCAGCTGCCGCCGCAATGCCAGAGGCAGCTGCGATCAACGATGCGCACATTGGCTGACGGCCGCGAAGCCGGTTTCGTCGCGTCACTGCCATAGGGCCGGAAGGGTAGCTGCAGCCAGTAACACTGCACGAGCATCACCCAGTAGATGAGCTGCTGGCAACTGCGGGGTACACCGAATTCAGTACGTTTTCGCGCAACTGGGCTGTAGCGCCATGACAACTGGCTATAGTTCGCTCAATCTATTTTGGAGGATCCTATGAAGCGCTTGATCGCAATTGCAATCAGCATGTTGGCCTTGGTCGGTCTCAGCCCTGTCGCTGCGCACGCTGCATACCCACCAGGCAGCGCCACTGTCTCGAGCAGTTCGGCAACCCCAACCCCGGGCGCATCGGTCACCCTCTCGGCAGCCGGATTCTGCTCCGGCGCTTCAGTTGCGTTCTCCATCGGCGGCACTGCAGTTGGCACAGCCACCGCAGCCGCAAACGGAACCGCATCGTTCACCGCCACGGTGCCATCAGCCGCAGGCCGCTACACCGTTACTGCCACCACTACGAATGTGCGTTGCCCGCTCACTGCTTCGTTGGCGCTCAACGTAGCCGTGCCTGCCAACCCGCTTCCGGTTACCGGCTCTGACTCATCGTCGATTCTGAACTTCGCTGCGCTTGCGCTGCTGTTGGGCGTTGGCATGGTCATCGTTGTTGCGATGCGTCGTCGCACGGCAAACGTCACCAAGTAACTACTCACGGGCCACCTGTTTGGTCCGCCACTTCTACGAAGTTCGAAAACGATCCCGCCTTGAGCCCAGTGCTCAGGCGGGATCGTTCGCGTAGCGGTTGCGGATCACTCGGCATTCGCCAACCACCGAGTCGTCAAGCACCAACTCAAGCACCGCTGCTGCAATCTCGGCAGGGTCAAGTAGCTGAATAGACGCGAGCACCGGTCCCAGCCACACCGCTGGGCGGGTGCCGTCTCCGGTGTGCTTCATGGTCATGTCGGTATCGACCATTCCCGGCAGTACTGCATTGACCCGAATACCTTCGGCCGCGAACCCAACACAGCTTTCGACAATGCGCACAACGCCGGCCTTTGTCGCCGAATACACCGGGTCCGATGGCAACGGGCCCAACGCAGCGACAGAAGCCGTGTTGATGATGACTCCCCCACCACGCTTGCGCAGTTCGACAATGCCTTGCTGCGTGCCCATTGCGACTCCGCCAAGATTGACGGCGATCACCGTAGCTACCCGCTCAAGCGAGCCATCAGGCCAAAGCGGCTCGCCGCTAATGAGCCCTGCGTTGTTATGAACAATGTCGACCCCACCAAACACCCGCGTCGCCTCATCGAACATCCGGTAGATGTCGGCGGCCAGCGAGACATCGGCCTGCACCGCAACAGCCGTGCCCGCCGCAGCACGTATCCGGTCGGCCGTACCGATGGCCGCCGCCTCATCGAGATCGACCGCCACCACGCTGGCACCCGCAGCTGCGAACCCGAGCGCGCTTGCCCGCCCAATGCCTGCACCCGCCCCGGTGACCAGCGCGACCTTGCCAGCAAGTTGCACTGCGACCTACTCGATCGACCCGATTTGGACGCCAACCGCGTAGGTCTCGCCCTCGACACCCACGATTCGAATCACACCCGCAATCGGAGACTCAACATCGTTTTCGACCTTGTCGGTTTCGATGCGATACAGCACGTCGCCCGCCTGAACGGGCTGCCCGTCGCTGACCATCCACTCGACGAGGGTGCCTTCGGTCATCGAAACACCAAGCTTGGGAATAGAGATGGGCACAGACATGACATGTGTCTTATCAATGAAGCGTGCGAAGCTACGAACCGTGAGTAACCCAACCGATGGCACAAACAACGACTCAGACGCCGCCGCAGGAACCATTGTTCTGCCGTGGTGGCATCACCGAGGCAACCTGATTTCAGTTCTCATTGCCGCGATCATTCTCGCCGCTGGCGCAGGTTTCGTGATCGGCGAGCGCAACGCCACTCCCCAGCCCAACGCCGTAGATATCGGCTACCTGCAAGACATGCGCGCTCATCATGAGCAAGCCGTTGAGATGGCCCTGATCTACATCGCGAAGCCTCAGACGAACTCGATCTTTCATCTCATCGCCAAAGAGATCGCCTTCGGTCAAGCCGTAGACATCGGGCGAATGATTCAGCTGCTCCGCGACTACGGCAAGGCCGAAGCAAACGAGAGCGGCACCGCCATGGTGTGGATGGATCACCCCGCAGTGCCGCTCGACCGCATGCCCGGCCTCGCGACACCAAGTGACCTGAAGTCGTTCATTGCAGCCAAAGGCTCTGAAGCCGACAAGCAGTTCGTCGCGCTCATGGTCGCCCACCATGAAGGTGGCATTCATATGGCCGATTTCGCGGCCACGAACGCGGCCACCAGCGAGGTGCGCGCGATGGCCGTCGCAGCGAGCCACACCCAACAGGGCGAGATCGCCGAGCTGAAGAAACTGCTCGCCCAGATCTAGCCAACGCTGGGCGGCGCTAGCCCTGAGTTCGTTGAACCGCCGCAACGATGTCGGCCACGGTAGGGATGAAATCGGCCTCAAGGTTTGAGGCATACGGCACGGGCGTATTGGCACTGCCAACTCGCTGCACCGGCGCAGACAATTGGCCAAACAGTTCTTCGTGGATGCGACTCGAGAGTTCGGCGCCGAACCCGCAGCGGGTGACGGCTTCGTGCACAACAACGGCCCGAGAAGTGCGACCAACCGACTGCATGACGGCGGCTTCATCCCACGGCACCAAGGTACGCAGGTCGATCACTTCGCACGACACACCGTCGGCGGCCAACAACTGGGCGGCGGCTGCGCAATCGTGAACCTGCCGCCCGTATGAGATGAGCGTGACGTCGGTGCCTTCACGACGAATGGCCGCCTGACCAAACGGCACGCGTACATCGCCAGCAGGAACTTCGCCCGCATACGACTTGTCCCAATACATCATCATCTGCTCGACGAACAGCACCGGATCGTCGTCGAAAATGGCGGTGAGCAACAGGCCTTTCGCGTCGGCCGGCGTTGATGGAACTGCAACCTTCATACCTGGCGAGTGAACCGCAAACGTCTCAAGCATTGCTGAGTGCTGAGCGCCAAAGCCCATGCCCGCACCCGCCGAGGTGCGAATCACCATCGGCACTGTGGTCTGCCCGCCCGACATGTAGCGGATCTTTGCGGCATGGTTGGTGACCTGATCAAGACACACCGCAAGAAAGTCCATCATCATGATCTCGGCGACGGGTCGATAGCCAGCAATGGCTGCGCCGATGGCCGCGCCAACGATGGCCTGCTCGGAAATCGGCGTCTTACGAACGCGGTGGAGCCCGTGCTTCTCGGACAGACCTTTGGTCACTTTGTACACGCCACCCGATGGTTCAGCAATGTCTTCGCCCAACAAGAACACCTTGGGGTCAAGCGTCATCGCAATGTCCATCGCTTCATTGATGGCCATACCTGTCAGCATGATTCGTGGCTCGCTCACCGTGACGCCCCGTTCAACATGGCGGCAGATTCGTCGCCGAACACATCGGTATACAACTCGCTCGCATCGGGCTGCGGACTATTCAGAGCGAACTCGACGGCATCGTCGATCGCTGCGGTGATTTGTTCTTCGATCTCACCCAACGCAGCCTCGGTTGCGTGGCCATTGTCGATGAGCCATGCCCGGTAGAGCACCACCGGATCAGCCGCCATCGCTGCCTTGCGCTCGGCTTTGTCCATGTACTCCATCGCATCGCCCATCAGGTGGCCCCAGAACCGGTACGTGCGCGCCTCAACGAGCGTTGGGCCACCACCCGACCGGGCGCGCTGCACTGCCTCGCCCATCACCTTCCAGGTGGCAATGGGATCATTGCCATCGACGGTGACGCCAGGCATGCCATAGGCGGCCGCACGTTCGCTGATGTACTCGACACCGGTAGACATGCTCATCGGCGTGTGCTCGCCGTACAGATTGTTCTGACACACGAAGATCACGGGCAGTTTCCACACAGCGGCCAAGTTCATGCCCTCGTGGAACGCACCAATGTTTGTGGCGCCATCGCCGAAGTTCACGACCGTGACCTGATCGGTGCCACTGAGTTGAGCCGCGAGGCCGAAGCCATTTGCAATGGGGATGCCAGCGCCGACGATGCCCGTAGTGACCATCAAGCCCGACTCGGGATGGGTGACGTGCATCGGCCCGCCCTTGCCTTTGCAGGTTCCGGTAGCGCGGCCGAGGAACTCGGCCCACAACTCGCGCAGCGGCACACCCTTGGCGAGATGATCGTGCAGGCCGCGATAAATCGTGACGACGTAATCACTTTGACGAAGGTGCACACCCCAACCCGCGCTAATGCATTCCTGGCCGCGTGGCGAGTAGTAGATGAGGCGGATCTGGCCGCTCATCAACATGCTGCGAAACCGCTCGTCGCACAGTTTGATACGACTCTGGATTTCGAACATCTGCAACAACGTGTCGCGGTCGGGTGCGTCGGGGCGTTCAACGTCAGACATGACTCAAGTACTTACCACCCCCGGTAGGAGCCACCCGCTGTCGGAGCATCAACGCACCCGTCAGCGACTTCACCAGTGATGCAAGCCGTTCTAAGCTGCGGCCATGCGTAACAAGCTGTCGATAGTCGTGGCTGCGGGTTGTCTCGTGCTTGCCGCATGCAGCTCTACCGACCCCGGCCTCAGCATCAGCCGCTCACTGTCGCTCGTTTCGCGCGGTCCCGACGCTTCTGTCCCCGGTACAACAACGGCGTCAGCGCCGAGCACCCAAACCGATGCCAATGACGCCAAAGTCGACTTCGGCACCAATCGCACCCCAAAGGAATACGACAGCTACCTGAACAACGTCGTTGCCGACATTCAAGACTTCTGGCGAGCCGAATATCCAAAGGTCTACGACGAGCCATACCGCGAGTTCAGCGGCGGCTTCTTCGCGATGTATCCGTCACGCTCTGACGATGTCGAGGCGTGCGGCGAGAAGCTGCCCTTCGACGAGATCGCAGACAACGCTCGCTACTTCAGTTGCGGCGACCTCATTGCTTGGGACGATGACAAGCTGTTGCCCGACCTCGCTGCGCAGCTCGGCACGAGCGCCGTTGCAACGGTCATCGCCCACGAGTTTGGGCATGCGATCCAGCAACGCTCCGGGGTCTTAGATCTGCAGCAGCCAACGGTGGTCACCGAGCAGCAAGCCGACTGTTTCGCGGGCGCCTGGTCAGCGCACGCCGCCCGCGGCGAATCGAGTCTTGTGACCTTCACCGATGCCGAAGTAAAAGCCGGGCTCGCTGCCATGGTGCTCGTCCGCGACCCCCTGGATCCAACGATTGGCGAGACCGTCTTTGAGGAAGGTGGACACGGCACAGCATTCGATCGGGTCGGCGCTTTTCAGCACGGTTTCATCGGCGGCGCCCAGGCATGCAAGCCGCTCATCGACACTCCCCTGCCGTTGATCAACCTCACGTTCACGTCAACGGACGACATTGCCAATCAGGGCAACATGCCGTACGGCGATCTGCAGGCCAGCGTGACCGACGATCTCAAGCGATTCTGGTCGGCCACGTTCACCACCAACCAGCGCACCTTTGAAGCTCCTACGGTCATTGCGTATAACCAGGACGGCCCCTACCCGACATGCGACGGCGTCACGCCAGCGCAGTGGAGATCAAACGTGGTCTACTGCCCGAGCATCAACCTGATCGCGTACGACAATGACTTCGCGATCAGCCTCTACAGCAGCTACGGAGACTTCTCGATTGGCTACCTCTTGAGCAATGCATGGAGCGATGCCGTGCAAACCCAGCTCAACAGCACCCTAGAGAGCGAAAACCGAGCGTTGATGAACGACTGCCTCACCGGCGTCTGGACCAAAGACATCGTCCCGATCGGCTCGCAGAGTCAGCCGTTTGCAATCTCTCCCGGCGACCTCGACGAAGTGATTACAACGGCGTTGATCATCGACGACATCACCGGTCGGCCGCCAGCGGCCAGCGCGTTCGACAGGATCAGTAGCTTTCGAACCGGCGTGCTCGACGGCCTGGGCGCGTGCACCAAGCGCCTCGCCGCCGACTGAGAGCGCTGCAGACACCAACCGAAACAATTCGTTAGAGAACGGTGTCTCGAATCAGATCGGCGAGTTCGCGAGGACGGTCACCTTGAATGCTGTGGCCGGCACCGTCGATAACAACAACCTGCACTGTGGGCTGACGCCTCACGGCTTCTGCCACATCGGCGTCATCGACCACTGGAGAGAGCGAACCGCGCACCAACAACATTGGGCAGCGGATCGAGCCGAAGTCGTCCCACAGCGGCGACAACGCGCTGGCTGCATCTACAACAACATCGGCTACCACCGCAGCCTCAGGGTCGCGCGAGCGAGCGTGACTGCGACGGTCATAGTTCCATTGCCAACTGCCGTCGGCTGATTGATGGGCGTTGTGCAAAATGCCGCGACGCAGCGACGACTGAGTTCGAGTGGGGTTGTGCTCAATGGTCCGAGCCAACAGATCGTCGAAGCTGGCAAAGGTCTGTGGACCATCGACGAAATCAATCACGGCCTTCGCCTTTTGCTGGTTCACGCCGGGAGTGATGTCGACCATCACCAGGCGGCGCACCAATTCGGGATGCCGCGCCGCAAGCTCCATGCTCGTGAGGCCACCGAGCGACATGCCAACAATGGCAACAGCGTGAGGAGCCAGCTGACCCACCACGATGGCAAGATCGTCGGCCAAGTTGGTGGGCGTATAGGCGCCGTCGTCTCGCCACCCCGAATGCCCGTGGCCCGCAAGGTCTACGGCCACCAGCGGAACACCAAGAGCGAGAGCAACGGTGTCCCATGTGTGAGCGTTCTGCGCCCCACCATGCACGAGCACCAACTGCGGATCGCCGCTGCCCCACACCAGTGCGCTCACGAAACGAGCAGATGACTCGTCGGTGCCCGGCTGCACGTTTACCTCGACACGGCGAACCGCAGGGGGCGAATTGAGTGTCAGACCGAACTCGGCCGCATTCTCATGAAACAAACCAAACTCGTCGTAGGGAAGTGAAGTCACGCAGACATCGTGACACGTTGCACCTACGGGGTTGGAGGCGCAGCCGTAGTAGTTGCGATGGCCGCCGTTGTTGTGGTTGCTACCGGCTTGGCCAGTGTGGTGGTGGTGGCCGGGATCGTGGTGGCAACGGCAACCGTGGTGGTGGTGCTGGTTGTCGTGGTGGCGTTGGGATCCCTGCGGTTGAACACCGGCAAGCTTTCTTCCTTCGTATACGCCTCTGGCTCTTTGCCATCCTGGCCCCACACGAAGACGCGGTCACCGATGTTTACGTAGTTCTGGAAGGTCTCAGAGATTCGCTTATGAATACGAATGCATCCGTGCGACGCTGGGTCAAGCGGAATGTTGTTTGCGCCGTGCACCGCGATTCCCTTATTGAAATACACCGGGTTCCACATGCCACCAAGCGAGCCCATGCGCAGGCCGACCACGCGACGGGTGAACTTGAACACACCGCCCGGCGTCTTCGAAACGCCACATTCGGCCGACTCGATTGACGGGAAAACAGGGTTGCCCTTCTCGTCGGTGTCCTTGAGCAAGGTCTCGCACCACTCTTGGTCAGTACCGCTCGAAATGTGCATGATGAGCGTTGCCTTATTGGCCGTGAACACAATGGCCACCTGCTCAGGCAGGTAAATCTCCATGTGGGTCTTCGGCGGGTCGACCGCCGCGTCGGCACGCCGAGGATGGATCACAATGGGATCTTGAATCAACTGCCACATGTTGTTGGTGACCTTGCCCGTGGCCTTGGCTCGCGGGGTCTTCAACACCAACTTCTCGAACGCCCAAATGGCCTGCTGCGTTTGATCGCCGAACGCACCATCGGCCACGCCGGGGGCGAATCCAAGCTCGGCGAGTCGGGTCTGCAACCGAGCCACATCGTCGCCAGCCAAGCCGACAAGCAACGTGCGAGTGAGATTGGTCTTCACGACCGACGCGGGTGACGACTCGATCACGACGCCGGGCAGCGTGCTGGCTGGCACCGTGAGACCCTCGGAACCACCATTCGGCGAGGTGGTGGCTGCACCATCGTCGCCGCCACCAAACGCGCCGATTGCGATGACAACAACGAGCACGCCGACAGCGGCAGCGGCTGGAAGCCAACGGTTCGACGGGTTGATCGCGACCCTCGGTCGGGGGGAATTCATGTGCCTCAGACGACCTTGGTGATGCGCAACAACTCAGACCGCAGTTGGCGCATCTCGCGCAGAATCTTGATGATGATCGATGGGCTGCTGAGCGTGGACTCACCGCGAGTACGGGGGAAGTAATCGACACCGAACTGCGTAACCGTATAACCGAGTTTCTTGGCCCGGATCACTAATTCGGCATCGATGAACGAACCTTCACTCTTGAGCTCAATGCGCTCGAAGATGTTTCGCTTGCACAGCTTGAACGCAAAGTTGATGTCGCGCATCTTCACGCCAAACATCATCCGAATGAGAAAGTTGTAGATCAAGGTGTAGATGGCCCGCGACGAACCTTCTTCGGTGCGGTCGTGGCGGTATGCGCTCACGATGTCGCTCTCGTACAAGCGCATAATGCGAATTGCCTTGGTGAGCTCGGCGAAGTCGAACGGAAGGTCGGCGTCGGTGTAGAGCACCAAGTCGCCAGTGGCCGCAGCGAACCCAGTCTTGATGGAACCGCCGAGCTTGCGATTCACCGGATGATGCACCACCCGGATGTGGGAATCCTCTTCGGTGAGTCGATCGGCAATCTGCGCGGTGTCGTCGGTAGACGCGTCGTCGACAATGATGAGCTCGTAGTCGGCAATCTCGCCAGCAGCGACGAGATCGAGACAGGCGCGGCGGCCGGCGTTGATGGCGCGACCGATGTATTCCTGCTCGTTCCACATTGGGAAGAAGATCGAGAGTTTCGAGAACGGCACTTGGTCCATGAACCGCCAAGAGTACCTGTCAACAGGGCACATCGCCCAGCGCGCGGGCGAGAGTTCATGTTCGATCAAGGCTACGCTGCCCACCAGATGGACCTCCCCCACGACGCCGAACACCAAGCTGCTGAGCCGCTCCCACGGCCGCCGCTACCGCTGCCAGCCCCGCCGGTCTTTATGCCCCCGGCGCTGCCCCAAACCTACGATCTCGCTCCGGCTGGCTTCTACACTCCTCGGCTACAACCACCGCCTGATCCGGGGCAGTTCACGCCAGCGTGGCGCACACTGTTCATCGCCGGCTGGATCGGTGTATTGCTCGGCTTCGCAGCCGTGTGGCAAGCCTGCCGAGTCGCTGGCATCGCGCCGTGGTGGCTCGGACCCGAAACCAACCAACGCGCCTTCTTCATCATCGCTGTGCCGTTCATGGCCCCCATCACGGCGGTGGTTGCCGGCATCGCTCGCTTCCGTGTGGCGTGTTACATCGGTGTCGCCGCAGGAATCGTCACACTCGTCGTAGCACTTGGCGATCGCAACCGATTTCCCGGTGTCGCCGCCGTCGAAGCGGTCATTGGCTGTGCCGGCTTGCTCATCAGCATCGGCGCGTTTGCGGGCCGGATGCGACACTCTCGCTAACACTCGCAACGCTCGATGCAGAGAATTGATCGCGCGATAGGTAATTTCCGGATCGAGCAGTTCATTTCCACTGGGGAGTACTGGTTTATGCGAACGATTCGTCACCCACTTTCAGGTGCCACCTACGACCTCACCGAGCAAGGCACCATTAGCGTCGACAAGAACGGCGTCATCGGCGAGTTCACAGCGCATGGGGTGTGGCTCAGCGGCGCACTCAAGCAAGCCGACCCGCACCTGTGCCTATGGATCGCTGGCAAACAGTTACCGAATCGACACCAGCTAGCCGCCAAAGCGCTCACCTCCGATTGACCACGCCTCCAGATCGCCGCAAGGAGTTTCAGCAATGACAACGCTCAGCGAACCAACACCACGAGGCGAGGCCCGCTCACCAGGCATCTCGTATCAACAACTACTCGACACCGACTCGCGCCCCGAGAACGTGCCGGTGGTGCTGCGCTGGCAGAGCTACCACTTCACCGACGACACCGACATTCCTGTCAGCCGGTACACCAGCCGCGAGTTCCACGAACTCGAGAAAGACAAGGTGTGGAACCGCGTGTGGCAGATGGCGTGCCGCTCCGACGACATCGCCGAGGTAGGCGACACGCTGAATTACGACATCTGCGGACAATCGATTCTCGTTGTACGCGTCAGCGAGAATGAGATCAAGGCGTACTTCAACGCATGCTTGCATCGCGGCCGGCAACTGCGCGAGCACGATGGCAACGCCACCGAACTGCGCTGCCCGTTTCATGGGTTTTGCTGGAACCTCAACGGTTCGCTCAAGCAGGTGCCGTGCGAATGGGACTTCCCCCACATCGATCCAGACACGTGGTCGCTGCCCGAGCTCAAGGTGGGCACGTGGGGCGGCTTTGTCTTCGTGAACATGGATCCCAACTGCGAATCGCTCGAGGCGTTTCTCGGCAACCTCCCGAGCCATTTCGAAAAGTGGCCGCTGGAGAATCGCTACAAGTCGGTGCATGTCGCGCGCATCTTTCCCGCCAACTGGAAGGTTGTGCAGGAGGCATTCATGGAGGCATTCCATGTGGTGGCCACTCATCCACAGTTGCTTGCCGGCATCGGCGACGCCAACAGCCAATACGACTTCGAAGGCAACTTCTCACGCGCCATCACGCCCAACGGCACGCCCAGCCCGCACCTGTCGTACACGCCATCCGAACAAGAAATGTTCGACGCCGTCTCCGACCGCCGTCTCGACCAACCGTCGTTTATCGTGCTCACCGACGGCATGACTGCCCGATCGGTTACCGGCAACGGCGGACGCATCAACCTGCGCAAGACCATCGGCGACGAAGCCGACAAACTCAGCGACGCCGAGCTTTCCGAGAGCATCTACTACACGCTTTTCCCCAACTTTCATCCGTGGGGCGCGTACAACCGCATCACCTATCGATTCCGCCCGTACGGCGACAACCATGAGATGTCGATCATGGAGTGCATGTTCCTCGAGCCCTTCGACCCATCGAAGCCGAAGCCTCCATCAGTACCCATTCATTGGCTCGGGCCCGACGACGACTGGACCGAAGCGCCCGAACTCGGCATGTTGGCACGGGTGTTCAACCAAGACAGCTTCAACCTGCCCAGGATTCAGGTCGGTCTGCGTTCGATGCGCAAGCCCGGTGTCACGTTGGCCAACTATCAAGAGACCAAGTTGCGCCACTTCCACAACCTGCTCAACGAATGGATCGCGCGGCCCTAATAGCTGCGGCGCCGCTATGCCGCCGACACAGCATTCGCGGGAGAGATCTCGATGAAGATGCACTCGCCCGGGCAGGCCTCGGCAGCGTCGATTACGGCTCGATAGTCACGCTCGGGCACAACCGCCAAACTGCCCGATCCCCCCGGATCGTTGAGCGGTGAACCGGCCTCGGCGACATAGGCAATTCCGTCTTCGAGTTGCACGAACACATCGGGGCAATGATCGAGACAGAGCCCATCGCCGGTGCATAAGTCTTGGTCGATCCACACCCGCATAACGTCCCTCAGGGTATCCAACGATTCCTTCACGCGCTCGGTCGGGACAGCACTACCCTGCACAGGCAATGAACGCTCCCGTCGCGAAACAGATTCCATTCGAATGGCAACGCCCCACCGGAGCCGTCAACGATCCATGGGCCTGGTTGCGCAACCGCGAAGATCCCGACACCATTGCCTACCTCGAGGCCGAGAATCGCTATGCCGACGAGTTCTTCGCAACCCACTCGGCATTTGTTGAGACTGTGTTCGAAGAGATCAAGTCGCGGGTGCTCGAAACCGATCTCGAGGCACCGGTACGCAAAGACACATGGTGGTACACAAGCCGCACCGAAGAAGGCATGAGCTACCCGATTCATTGCCGTGGCACGTCTCGCGAAACGGCCACCGACAACGTGCTGCTCGACGAAAACATCGAGGCCGACGGACACGAGTATTTCTCGCTCGGCGCGTTCGCGGTGAGCCCCGATCATCGCCTGCTGGCATGGTCCAGCGACACCGATGGCGGCGAGCGCTACACCATGAAGTTTCGCGACCTGTCTACAGGTGCCGAGCTTGCCGACACGCTCACCGACACGGCGTGGGGCGGCTGCGCTTGGTCCGTTGGTGCAGGTGCCGACTCACACGCACTGTGGGTCCTCTATGTGAAACCCGACGAAGCGATGCGTCCGTTTCAGGTGTGGCGCCATCGCATGGGCACCGACCAAGCAACCGACGCGTTGGTGTTCGAAGATCTCGATGAGCGGTTCTTCGTTTCGGTAGACCTCACCCGCAGCGATGAGTGGATCGTGATCGAGTCGTCGAGCAAGGTGTCGTCCGAAGTTGCCCTCATCGCCGCCAGCGACCCCACCGCGACCCCTGCAATCGTTCGCCCACGCGCCGACGACATCGAATACCACCTCGACCATTGGGGCGATCGTTTTGTCATCGTCACCAACCTTGGGGCCGAAGACTTTCGAGTGATGACCGCGCCGGTGGCCGAGCCATCGCAGTGGACTGAATTCTTGGCGCACGAGGCCGGGCGTCGCATTGTGGGCGCCGAACCATTCGCAACCCATCTCGTAGTTCACGAGTGGCACGAAGCACAGCAGCGTCTGCGCGTGTTGTGGGCCGATGGCCGCGAGCACGTGATTGATCTCGGCCTCGAACCGCACGAAGTAGAGCTCGAGGCGAACCCCGAATGGCACACGACCACCGTGCGGTTTTCGTATCAGTCGTTCACCACTCCGGCATCGGTCTTCGAAGAAGATCTCAGCACCGGCACCCGAACTCTGCTCAAGCAAAAGGCGGTGCCCGGCGTAGACCTCAGTCGCTACACCGCCACCCGTGAATGGGCCATTGCGTCCGATGGCACCCGGGTGCCAGTAGATGTCATGCGCCTCAGCGACGCTGTAGCGAACAGTTCAGCGCCCTGCGTTGTCTACGGATACGGCTCGTACGAGATCAGCCTTCCACCTTGGTTCTCGGTGGCTCGCTTGTCGCTCATCGATCGCGGCTGGACCTTCGCTGTCGTACACCCGCGCGGCGGAGGCGAACTTGGTCGTCGTTGGTACCTCGACGGAAAGCTGCTCTCTAAGGTCAACACCTTTAGCGACACCATTGCGTGCTGCGAGCACCTTGTCGCAGCCGGTTGGGCGGCCTCGGACCGAATCGCCCTACGCGGCGGAAGCGCAGGCGGTTTGCTCGTGGGCGCCTGTATCAACATGCGCCCCGATCTGTTTGCGTCGGCAATCGCCGAAGTGCCGTTTGTCGATGTTGTCTCCACGATGAGCGACCCTTCGCTGCCGCTCACGGTGACCGAGTGGGAAGAGTGGGGCGACCCGCGCGAGGAGCCCTCGGCGAGCTACATGCTGAGCTACTCGCCCTACGACAATCTGGGCCCTCACAACTATCCCGCCATCTACGTGACAGCAGGACTCAACGACCCTCGCGTGAGCTACCACGAGCCAGCCAAGTGGGTTGCGAAGCTACGCGAAATTCGCGGCAACGATGTCCCGCTCATCTTCAAATGCGAGATGGGTGCCGGACACGGCGGTCCAAGCGGGCGCTACGAAATGTGGCGTGACGAAGCGCGGGTCCTCGCGTTTCTCGCTGCCACGACCTCAGCACCAAGAAGCTGATCAGCCGGTTAGCCGATGAGCACCACCACGGCGAGAGCCATCAACACACCGTTGCGCAGCAGGTGACGCCAGCCCAACGGGCGGGCGCTCCACGAGCCAAAGCACGCGCACGGGGGTCGCTTGCCTTGGGCAAGACGCACCGTGATGAGCGCTGTGAACAGTGCCAGTAGTGCAAGCGCCATGACCGCAAATACGACGGGAGCTACGCGGGTGCACAGCAGCGCGCCGATGACAATTTCGAGCGGCGGCACGACAGCCACTGAGGCTTGCGGCGCCCCAATAGCTTGAGCCTGCTGCGCCCACAACGGTCCGGCTGCAATCTTGGCCGCGCCCGCAACGAGGAACGCAATGCCAAGGGCAAGGCTGGCGACGAATGCGAGCGTCACGCGTAAACGGTGAGGCCCTCGGCGGCGGCAAATACCTCGACGCCTGAAGCCTCGCTCAGCCGGGCGATGTCGTTGAGAACCAAATCGAGCGAGTCGTCGCAACGACCGGGATCGTGATGGAACAGCGCAAGCTTCTTGGCGCCGGCTTCGGCCGCGATCCACGCGGCATACTCGGCAGTGCAGTGCCCCCAAGTGTTCTTGACTGCGAACTCGGAGGGCAGGTACTGCGAATCATGAATCAAGAGATCGCAGCCATCGATGAGTTCAAGGGCTGCCGGTGAAGCGCTCATTGATCCGTCGTACGGCATCTGGTGATCGCTCAGGTAGGCAATTGAGATTCCGTTCCATGTGACTCGGTATCCGCACGTGGGGCCGATGTGCGGAACGAGCCGAGCCTTTACGTGTACCTCACCGGCCTCGCCGAGTGTGAAGTCGTTGTCGGTTACATCGTGAAAGCGCAACGTGCCCGGAAATCGATCGAGCTCAAGCGGGAACAACGGCGGCTTGATGGCGTCGAGCATGACATCGCTAAAGGTGCGGCCGTCTTCTTGCGGCGGACCATAGATGTCGAACTGCGAACCGGGATGCAGGATCGGCGTGAAGAACGGCAGGCCTTGGGTGTGATCCCAATGCAAATGCGAGAGCAGACAATGCCCCCGAAATGTGCCGTCGTTTGGCTGCTCAAGGCCGAAGTAACGCAGGCCTGTTCCGAGATCGAAAACGATGGGGTCGTTGTTGGGGATCGCAAGAGACACACACGACGTGTTTCCGCCGTATCGAGCAGTGGCCTCGCTGTGGCACGGCGTCGAGCCTCGGACGCCTCGGAACGTGACGGCAATTTGGTTCTGATTCTTCACGTTGTCCCCACTCATCAGACCGCGGCGATCAATGTAGACACTCTAGAACCCCGCAGAATCACCGGACGCTTGTGACGTCCGTCCCAGACGCTACGGTCGCATTATGAGCCAGCGCCCAAGCCTGCCGAACGGACTCGTTGCGATCGTTAAACGCGAGTGCGCCACATGCGTCATGGTCACCCCGGTGCTTGCTCGCATCGCCGCCGACGTTGGACTCACCGTCTACACGCAAGATGACCCAGCCTTTCCTGCAGACCTCGCTGCACTACACGATGCCGACCTCTCGGTTAGTTGGCACCACGACATCGAGACAGTGCCCACCTTGCTGCGCGTCATCGACGGTCAAGAAGTAGATCGCACCGTGGGCTGGAGTCGCGCCGCATGGCAGGCGCTCACCGGAATCGACGATCTCGGCAGCGACCTCAGCGTGATGCGTCCCGGATGCGGTTCGCTGTCGGTTGATCCCGACCTCGAAGACGAACTGCGCGCTCGTTTCAGCGGCAGTGTGTTGAGAGCGCGGCGTGTTGAGATTGCCGACGCCGAAGACGAGATTGAGGCATTGTTTAATCGCGGCTGGACCGACGGCTTGCCCGTGGTTCCACCAACCGAGGCCCGCGTGTTACGGATGCTGGCCGGCACCAACCGAGCGCCCAGCGACATCGTGGCAGTTGTGCCTCCCGATCTCATCGAGGTCACGGTCGAGAAAGTGGCAATCAATGCCGTCATGGCGGGCTGCCTACCCGAATACTTCCCGTGGGTGCTCGCCGCACTCGAGGCCGCTTGTACCAACGAGTTCAACATTCACGGCGTGCTGGCCACCACCATGCCCGTGGGTCCCGTTGTCATCTGCAACGGTCCAGGCACGCGTGACATTGGCATGAACTCGGGCATGAACGTGCTCGGTCAAGGCAACCGCGCCAACCTCACTATCGGCCGCGCCTTGCAACTCGTCATTCGCAACGTGGGTGGCGGTCGCCCCGGCGAGGTAGACCGCGCCACCCACGGAAATCCAGGCAAGCTCAGCTTCTGTTTCGCAGAAGACGAACTCGGTTCGCCATGGTCATCACTGGCGGCCGCTCGCGGCATCGCCGGTGGCGCCGATGCCGTTACGGTCTTCGCTGGCGAAGGGCCGCGTTGCGTTGTCGATCAACTCGCCCGCGACCCCGACAGCTTGGCCAACACCTTCGCGAGCTGCCTGCGCACGTTGCATAATCCCAAGCTGGTCCTGGCGTTCGACGCGATCATCATCATCGGCCCTGAGCATGCCCGCGTGTTCAGCGACGCTGGCTGGGATCGCGAGCGCGTGCTGCAAGAGATCCACTCGCGGCTACAGATCAGCGGCACCGATCTCGCACGGGGTGCTCACGGCATCGCCGAAGGCATTCCTGGCCATCTCGAGCACCTCACCCTGCCCAAGTTCAGACCCGATGGGTTGCTGCTGGTTCATGCAGGCGGCGGAGCTGGCCTGTTCTCTGTCATCATCGGCGGCTGGGCGAATGGCGAGGTCGGCAGCCAGCCCGTCACCCATGCCGTGCGATACTGACCACAACGATTCCTGCAATCACTGAAGGAGCCTGCTCATGAGCGCAGTTCTGCTCGACCCAACCAACGAACGACGCGTCGCAGAAATCACCCGCTGGACGCGCCCGGCAACGCTCGCCGGGCTCACGGTTGGTCTGCTCGATATTTCCAAAGCCCGCGGCGACGTGTTCTTGAATCGACTCGAAACGCGCCTCGTCGAGATCGGTGCCGAGGTCAAGCGGTTCCGGAAGCCCACGTTTACCAAACCGGCCCCGGTCGACCTTCGCCACGAGATCGCCAGCCAGTGTCATGTGGTCATCGAAGCGCTGGCCGATTGAGGCAGTTGTACGTCGTGCAGTGTGCACGACATTGTTGATCTCGAGCGCCGCGGCATTCCCGGCGTGTTTGTCGCTTCTGGCGAATTCGTTACCGCTGCCGAATCGCAATCAAAGTCATTGGGCTTCCCCACGGTGGCTCGCGTATTCACGCCGCACCCCATCCAAGATCGCACCGACGACGAAATGTCGGCCTATGCCGATGCCGCCTTCGATGAGATCGTGGCAGCCATTACAGCCACGCAGGCGCAGTAACCCCTCACCCGCTTAGGGGTGGCGATACCACTGGGTATCGAGCACCACGAGTCCGTCGGCAACCAACGTTGCCGCAACGCGCCCAGCCCGCTCGTGTTGGTCAGGCCAACCCATCGCGTCAGCGAGTCGCTCCACAGGCACTGGCCCACCTGCAATGGCCTTCATCAGCCGACCACGGCCCTGACGATCTGACCCAGCGAACCGGCTCTGGCGCGTACTCACGCCAGCCGACCCAATCGCAGGATCATCGCCATTGCCCCGCCACGCGCAGTGCAGTTCAAGCGGACAAGAACCGCACGCCGGGTTCAACGGACGACACAGAGTCGCGCCCAGGTCCATGAGGCACTGGTTCCATTCCCACGAATACCCAACCGGCAAGGCCTTATCGGCCGCGACCTGCACCTGTCGTGCAGTGAGCGACACGCCACCCACGCGCGCGTACACGCGCGCGATGTTGGTATCGACCACCGCCGCATCAATCTCGAAGGCAAACGCCAGCACAGCCCGCGCCGTGTAGGCACCCACGCCGGGCAAGGCAAGCAACCCTTCGAGCGTGCGCGGAAATTCGCCGAGCGCGCAGATCTGCTGCGCAGCCATTTGCAAATTTCGGGCCCGGCGGGGATAGCCCAATCCGAGCCAAAGTTCGAGCACGTCGCCCAGGGGCGCGTCGGCGCACTGCGAGGGTGTCGCATACGCCGACACAAACGCGTGCCATTTCGGGATCACCCGATGGGCCTGCGTTTGCTGCAGCATGACCTCGCTGACGAGTACCGCCCACGGATCACGCGTGTGCCGCCACGGCAGGTCGCGCAGCTGCGGCAACCCCCAATTCAGGAGGGCTTGTTGGTCCACACGTCTTGGCCGTCGTACGGACGACGACGTGCTGGCGCGAAGTCACGCTTCCAGACCATCACCCGACGACGGAAGTAACACACTTCTTTGCCGTCTTGGTTGAAGCCCTTGGTCTCGACCAGCACTGTGCCGCGATCGTTCTTCGATGAGGACTCTTTTACTTCGAGCACCCGGGTCTCAGCATGAATAGTGTCGCCATGGAAGGTAGGGAATTTGTGCTGCAAGGTCTCAACCTCGAGGTTGGCAATAGCTGCGCCGCTGACATCGGGCACGCTCATGCCGAGGCACAACGAGTACACCAAGTTGCCTACAACCACGTTGCGACCCTGAACGCTTTCGCTCGCAAACCAATCGTTGGTATGCAACGGGTGGTGGTTCATCGTGATCATGCAAAACAGGTGATCGTCGTATTCGGTGATGGTCTTTCCAGGCCAGTGCTTATAGATGTCGTCAACGACGAAGTCTTCGAGACAGCGACCAAAGGGGCGTTCGTAAATGCTCATGGGTCAAACGCTAGTAGAGCTGATGTGAACCCGCATCGTCGTCGCCATCAAGGAACGTTGAGTCGAACAGTTGAGCTTGGCGTTCGAGCTCGCGGGTGCGGTCGCCTTTGGGTCGACGCGGAGCAAAACGTTCGTCGAAGTCGAGTGGGCTCTCGCCAACATTGGCAGCCTCGGTAGCCACCTCGCGCAGAGGCCGCAGCGCTGTTCGCCGCTCGACCGACCACGGCCCAAGCCGCAGGCTCAAATAGCTCAGACCACCGAGCAGGATCGGGAAGAAGAACTGACTGAGGCGGTATGAAGCTACGCCAAGCGTGGCTGTGCTGCGGCCCATGCCGAACCCCACGAGGGATGAGATCAGCAGTGCTTCGATCACGCCGAGACCGCCCGGCGTAATGGGAATGACAGCTGCGATGTTGGCGAGACCAAAAGCGATGATCAAACCATCGATGCTCACCGACCCACCGAAGGCCTTGAGGAACACTCCAAGAGCCGCAGCATCGAGCAACCAGTTCGCCGCAGCCCAACCAATGACCCGACCAAGCAATGCTCGGTCCTCGGCCAGCTCTTCGAGTCGATCGCCAATGTGATGCACGGCGGCGCCCACACGGTCTTCGTTCTGGTGTGCTCGCCGAGCAATCCAACGCAGCACGCGCTCGGCGCGGGCTTGGCCCTCGACGAGTCCGAACACGAGCGCTGCGACAAGGCCCATAATAAGAACGCCAGCGATTGCGGCCGATGCGTATCCGGGGTTCACCCCGCGCAACGGGATCGAAATAATGAGCCCAGCCCAGAACAGCAAGTTGAGAACCACTGCAGAACCGAGTCCAGCGGTACCTAGGGCGAAGCCGGCGTCCGGCCCGGGGATACCCGAGAGCGTCATCAACCGATAGCCGAGCGCGGAGCCAGCTGCTGTTCCGCCCGGCACCACGCTGCTGAGGGCACGAGTACTGAGCTGAATGCGAAACATGCGCCACGAGGAAATCAGTGAGCCCGACTCACCAAGCGCTGCGCGTGTGAGCAGCGAGTACGAATACAACGCCAGGAGCTCAAGCCCTAGGCCAAGCGCAAGCAACAGCGGCGACACCCGACGAAGCTCGTGCGCAGCGTTACGGAATCCGGGAATGAGCGGCAGAACAAAGAAGTAGATGACTGCGGCGAAGGCCACCATTTTGACAACCGACCGAAGTGGCCGGCGAGCAACTTTGGCCGCGGCAGCATCAGACGCGACGGTCTGAAGCTCTTGCGGGTCGTTGGCCATCCCTATTTGCTAGCCGATACAGAACACTGTCCAGCGACTTCACTGCTCATGGCGTTCAGCCGAGCGAAGGAAAGGCGTTGATCAACTGCCGCAGTTTGGTCACCAACGGAGGCCGAAATGCCGATGGAACTTTGCTGAGTTGCACCACCACAAGGTCACGCTCGGGGATGACGATTACGTATTGGCCTTCGTATCCATGGGCGGCGAAGCTGCCCGGCTGGTCGGTCCAGATCCACCAGTGAGCTCCGTAGCCAAAGTGCGGAGGGTCGGGGTCAACCACTCCGAGGGTGCGGGCGTAGTCGACCCAACCGGCTGGCAGCAATCGGCGTTCTTCCCACTGGCCATCACGCGCGTAGAGGTATCCGAACCGGGCAAAATCCTGAGCGGTCGCGAACACGTATGACGAACCAACAAACGTGCCCGCTGCATCGAACTTCGGCTCAGCGCTACTCATGCCCAGCGGCGCAAACAAACGATCGTTGAGGAAATCACGCATGCCCTTGTCGCCACCACCCACGATGTCGCCGGCGATTCTGGCCAAGATGTTCGTGGTGCCCGATGCGTAATTCCATTCCGTTCCCGGCTTGTGCAGCAACTGTTGGCTGGCGGCGTAGTGCGCATGATCATTGCTGCCCGCGCCGAACAACATGTCGATGCAATGCGAGGTCGATTCGTCGACATAGTCCTCGTTGAACTCGAGGCCTGGCTTCATCGCCAGCAGATCGCGAACGGTGATAGAAGCCTTGTTGGTGCCGACAAATTCGGGCACGGGCGCCGGCGCATCGATGTCGATGCGCCCGTCGCCAACCAAGATGCCGAACACCGCGTGCACCATGCTCTTGGCAACGCTCCACGAGATAAACGTGCTCGCCGCATCGAAGCCCGGCGCATACTGCTCGTAGATCATGCGGCCGCGATGAACCACCACGGTGGCCAACGGAAGTCCCGCATCTTCGGGAGTGTCGCGAATTGCCTGCAGCGCAGCCTCAGCCGCGGCGGTATCAACTTCGGACTCGGGATTGCCTACGGGCCACCCCTGAGTAGGCCACTGCTCGCCGAGCGGATGCTTACGCAACTCAATCACATCGCGAACGTAGTCCGTGCGAGACTTTCGACGTGACGCAAACGGCCCAATGGTTTGAGACCATCCGAACGTGGATGAGCACATATGACGAGATTGCTCCGCGATCAATTGAAGGCCTCTACGTGATTGGGTCCATCGCGCTCGACGACTGGCAACCGCATTCGAGCGACATCGACATCGTGGCCATCACCGCCGAACCAGCCGACGAGGAGATGGCCGCCACTCTGCTGACCGCGCATGCCGTATTCGCCGAGCGTTGCCCGTCGGCGCGAGTTGATGGACCATTCCTGGCGTGGGGAGACCTCACGTTGTCGCCTCAAGGTGTCACCCGACCGTGGACACTCGGAGGCGATTTCCATCACGACGCCGAATGCTTCGAACTCAACCCCGTCACGTGGCACACGCTTGCGACACATGGCATCCGAGTCCGCGGGCCCGAAGCAGCCGAGCTAGATATTCCGCTCGACCTCGACGAATTCGAGCGCTTCATCGCCGACAACAGCCGCCATTACTGGAAACCGGTGCACGATCAGTTCAAGGCCGCTCTGAGCGAGATGCGACCCACCGATACGTTGCCCAGTTCAGTACCGGTGTGGTGTCTTCTTGGGGCGTGCCGCATGTTGTATTCCGCAGCAACAGGCGGCGTCACTTCAAAATCGGCGGCTGGTCTTTGGGCAGCCGACATTCTTGGCGAGCAGCATCGCAACGCGTGCGAATCTGCGGTGGCGCTGCGAGCCGAAGCCGATCAGCCAGTGGATCTCGCCATGTTGAGCGCAGCGCTTGACGCTATGGCTGAGGCCCTACGCCAGATCAAGGCACTCAGCCGATAACCCCATCGGGGTCGATCCACTTGCTTACCGTACGCGGTGCCGCAGCGCTCACGATGTCGAGGGCCTGCTGCACGTTGGTTGCTCGCTGCGCCAATTGTGCATGCGCCTCACGCACGAATCCGGCCGACACCGCACGTTCGAACATTTCGAATAGTGGCTCGTAAAAGCCTTCGACATCGAGCACAGCAACCGGCTTGCGAACGAAATCGAGTTGGTTCCACGTGAGCACTTCGAGCAACTCTTCGAACGTGCCGAAGCCACCCGGCAAGGCGATGAATCCATCAGACAACTCGGCCATGCGCGCCTTGCGAATATGCATCGTTTCGGCCACCTCTAGCTCGCTGAGCCCCGTGTGACCGACCTCAGCGCGCATCAAACTCTGCGGGATCACGCCGATGACATGACCACCCGCAGCGAGCGCTGCGTCAGCCACTGCGCCCATCAGGCCGAGCTTGCCTCCGCCGTACACGAGCCCAATGCCACGCTCGGCGAGCGCGGTTCCGAGTTCGCGGGCCACGCGCTCGTAGGCGGGTGCATCACCGAGGTTGGTACCGCAGTACACACAAACTTTCAGCTGTCGTTGCGGATTATCGGACATCGGCCGAGTTTGCCACCCAACGTGACGTTTGTCCTTCAAATTCAGCGTTTTACCGGTCGATCGGTAATCTTGCGCCCATGACCGCTCCCGATCTGCAGGCTGCCCAAGAAGTTA
>SESD01000207.1_pt1 | contig 36332 bp, 30 predicted proteins | sample 3171411 | NCBI WGS metagenome assembly SESD01 (sample SAMN06051880, study PRJNA518727) | freshwater metagenome | biome: subpolar coniferous forest; feature: holomictic lake; material: water; isolation source: holomictic Lake 442, 16.5 m depth | place: Canada: near Kenora, Ontario | collected...
CCGTTTAAAAGTAAAACTATACTTATAATAGTTATAGCTTGCTTGACAGTGAATTGATTTAGCATAATCTGGTACTCTTAAAGTTAGAAATTTAGATAAATAGTAATTTTACAAAATGTTATACAACTTACAATAGTTTTTATTTAGTTAGTCTGATTTATAGTTTGCGTAGCAAATGGACGGGCCAACGGCTCCCCAACAAATATGCCTTGGCCAGGCTCCCAAACACTTTTCCAGTAGGCTTCTATCAAGGTATTTCCACGCAGATAATAATGCAGCACGATTCCCGGATGCGGGAATTTAGCCGGATAATTACAAGGCTCCACTACAGCACCATAACTTGCCGTTGCGCCCGCCTTTATCCACTCAAGAATATTCATTTGATCGCTACCCGTCAATACACCTCCTGCAGAAGTTAAGTGATCGGCTATCGCTCCCGGCAAATAGGTATTTTTGTCTATATTCGGCACCTGCATCAGTCCGGTAAAATAAAACATAACATCCGTTTTATTTTCAATACTGTTCTGCTCCAGATAATGGACGGGCCATTGATTTTCATATGCTTTTGCTACTTCAGGAAAAAATGCAGCACGCGAACTTCTAGCCTGATCAGTAGTTTTTAACAAATAGGCCGAACCTTGTGGCCGGGTATAATCAGCGGCAATCCCACGATCAATCAAACTTTTCACTTCTTCAAACGAATGCCCGGCCAGGGTCATGGTAGGTCGCCAATGGAAATCGGTAAAGGGTTGCTGACTATTCGAAGCAAAATAGGGACTTTTACGGCTTTCTTCACAAACCTTGGCACAAAAAGCCTGATCAAATCCTGCCGCAAAAGCGGTAGTAATCGACATACAGTCAACCCGAAACGGCTTTAACCAAGTCAAGACATAAGCCTGAACTTTGTTTGGCGTTTGCGCATCCAACTGCTGTTTGAGAACGATAAACTCTTTTTGTGACAAAGCATTGGAATAAGGATCAAACTTGAGATGAAGAATATTTGCCCTGGGAATGTTACGCTTATCTTGATAATATTCGCCAATGCGAATACTTAAAAGATCCGAGTCATTAACAATAACGGCTAATTGATTAGCTGTTAATCCGGGTAACGGTCGATAAAGTGGCGAAATTGTAGCAGCATTAAGAATATTGGAAATAAATATTAAAACCAACGTTAAGCAACTAAAAGCAATCCGTATTTTTAACATTTTCTGGAACCTTTAAAGTATTGGCGATTTTTAACTATTAGCATTTTTGGATAAAATTGGCTGGCTATACTGAAAAATATTTTCAAGTATAGCAAGAAGCCGGTTTTGACAGAATGTTATGCCCTACTCAACAAGCTCAGTTAATAATTCCTGTGGTATATTTTATAAATTATCTTTTTTCTTACACCCTATTTTTTAGGAGCTAACATGAGCAAACCCGTCACACCTTTATTGGCAGCTGATATTTTAATCGAACTTATTGATCAACCTGACCGTCCTTTTGTGTTGATCGAACGCGCTTATCCACCTTATGGCTGGGCGGTGCCTGGCGGTTTTGTCGATATTGGCGAGACCCTGGAACAGGCCGCAATCCGTGAAGCCAAAGAAGAAACATGTCTCGATATTACCCTGACGGCTTTATTGGGTATCTATTCTAATCCGGCACGTGATCCGCGTAATCATACGGTCACTGCCGTTTATATTGCCGAGGCAACTGGAATGCCGATGGCTGCAGATGATGCCAAAAACTTTGGTATCTATACCTTCGATAACCTTCCCCCAGTGCTGGCTTTTGATCATGCCCAGGTTGTGGAAGATTATAAAAACTTTCGCCTGACCGGTGAAGTTAGGCCATTGCGAGTTTGAAGTTATTTAATGAGAAGTGGTAAAGAAACTTTGTCCACAAAAATACCGGATATGATGAAATTAGTACATCGCTTGCTTTGTACTTCGATTTTATTAAAACTTTCTCGTGTCTTTCGTAAACAATCCTTAACGATAGTTACTTATCATCAATCAACGGCGGACAACTACAAAACAAATGCCGGTCACCATAGACATTATCAATACGCCCGACTGGCGGCCAGTATTTATCATCATGCTGATCGCTATTTGGAAAAAATGCTTGTTGTTTGGAGTAGGGGAAACTCCAATTTTCGAGCAATAAGCTGTGAGTGTGCGGTGCATTGTGCAATAAATTGTTTTCGGCATCCGCATCACCGCACTGAATGGCCATAATTTCTTTGCGAATTGAAATTAACGCGTTACAAAAGCGGTCAATTTCAGCTTTATCTTCACTTTCAGTGGGTTCTATCATTAAAGTATCGGCGACCGGAAATGATACGGTGGGCGCATGAAAACCATAATCAACCAGGCGTTTGGCAATATCATCAACAGTCACATTACAAGCCTTTTTAAAGGCATGGCAATCAATAATACATTCATGCGCTACCCAACCGTTTTTGCCGGTATATAAAATCGGGTAAAAAGGTGACAGGCGTTTAGCGATGTAATTGGCATTTAATATAGCTGTCAAAGTGGCACGCCTTAAACCGGCAGCACCCATCATCGCGATATAAGCCCAGGAAATGGTATAAATACTGGCCGAACCCCACGGAGCTGCGGAAACCGTACCGATAGTGCCGTGCTCGCCTTTGGCCGGATTAACGCCTTTAACGACCGGATGCTCGGGTAGAAAGGCCGCCAGATGTTTGACCACACCAATCGGGCCGACGCCTGGACCGCCACCGCCATGGGGTATGCAGAAGGTTTTATGCAGATTGAGATGCGCGACATCGGCGCCAATTTTTCCGGGACGACTTAAACCGACCAGCGCATTAAAATTAGCGCCATCCAGATAAACCTGGCCACCGTGTTGATGAATCAAATCGCAGATTTCTCTAAAGGCCTGTTCAAAAACGCCATGCGTAGAGGGATAAGTTATCATTAACGCGGCTAAGGTTTCTTTATATTCAGCCACTTTTAAACGCAAATCTTCCAGACTGACGTTACCGTTTTCATCACAAGCCACCACCACAACAGTAAGACCCGCCATGCTGGCACTGGCCGGATTGGTACCATGGGCGGAAGCCGGTATCAGACAGACAGTGCGCTGCGCCTGACCTCTTACTTCATGATATTTACGAATGACCAGCAAACCCGTGTATTCACCCTGGGAACCGGCATTGGGTTGCAGTGAAAACGCATCAAAGCCGGTCAGGTCGCAAAGCATATCTTCCAGTTCGGCAAACATTTGTTGATAGCCGTGAGTTTGATACAACGGCGCGAACGGATGCATCGCATTAAACTCATGATATGAAATTGTCTGCATTTCAGTCGCTGCATTCAGCTTCATCGTACAAGAACCTAACGGTATCATCGAGCGATCCAGGGCAATATCGCGTCTGGCCAGTCTGCGCATGTAGCGCATCATTTCGGTTTCCGAATGATAACGCTCAAAAACCGGATGTTGCAGGATGAGATCATTCCGTAATAAAGCTTGTGGAAGGCATTCCCCAACAGCGGCATCCAAACCATTAATATCAGGAAGATCAGCTACCGGAGAAGCAAAAACCTGCCACACATCCCTCAAGTTTTTACGCGTTGTGGTTTCGTCCAGAGACAAACCGATATGATCCGAGTCAATAAGGCGCAGATTGATATTAAGTTCTGCCGCTTTGGCCATGTAATGCTTGGCCCGATTGGGTGTACTGATACAAAGTGTGTCGAAATAACAGTCACTTAACATTGAATGACCAAGTTGCTTAAGACCCGCTGCCAGAATCTGCGTGTAACGATGAATGCGGCCTGCAATTAAGCGTAAACCTTCAGCGCCATGATAGACCGCATAAAAACCGGCAATAACCGCGAGCAAAACTTCGGCAGTGCAGATATTGCTGGTGGCTTTGTCCCTGCGGATATGTTGCTCCCGGGTTTGCAGTGCCATTCGCAAGGCCGGTTGCCCGTGGTTATCTTTGGAAACTCCGATAATCCGGCCGGGAACCGAACGCTTGTAGTCATCCTTGGTTGCAAAATAAGCGGCATGCGGTCCTCCGTAACCCATTGGCACACCAAAACGTTGAGAGTTTCCTACGACAATATCAACACCAAATTCTGCAGGCGGCTTTAGTAACACCAACGCCATCAAATCAGCCGCCACCGTAACTAAGGCCTGTTTAGCCTGAGCGATTGCGGTTACCTCAGTCAGATCATTGACCTGTCCTTTACAACCGGGATATTGCAACAGCAACGCAAAAAAATCATGCTGAGCCAAATCATGATAAGGATCGGCAACGATAACCTCGTAACTCAGCGAATGAGCCCGGGTTTTAATCACGGCGATGGTTTGAGGGTGACAGTCCTGATCAACAAAAATACTATTGGCCAAACTCTTGGACAAACGCCGCGACATGGTCATGGCTTCTGCCGCTGCCGTGGCCTCGTCAAGCAACGAGGCGTTTGCAAGTTCCATGCCGGTTAAATCGATAATAACTTGCTGAAAAGTTAACAACGCTTCCAGCCGACCTTGACTGACTTCAGCTTGATAGGGCGTATATGCCGTATACCAGGCTGGATTTTCCAACACATTGCGTTTGATTACCGCCGGCATGATGGTGTCGTAATAGCCCATGCCGATCATTGAGGTGAAGACTTTGTTGCGTTCGCGCATTTTGCGAAGATGCTTGATCACGGCGCGTTCACTGATCGTTTCGGTTAGCTTTAAAGGCTCATGATTTAAAATATCAGCCGGGATCGCCAGTTCGATAATATCTTCGAGTTCGTTTACTCCCAACTCTGCCAGCATGGCTTCGGTTTGCAGCAAATTTGGGCCGATATGGCGGTTGATAAAATTACCGCGCATTTCCAGTTTAGCCAGATCGGAGCGCTTTATAGTCATGAGCTTATCTTTGGTAGCGATGAGGAATAAACGGTAACGGGGTCACGCTCAAAGTAATTCGATGTTCACGAACTTTCGCGTAAAGTGGATAGCCTAAATCAAGCACATAAGGATCAATTAGAGCCATAGCAATAGGACCTTGTAAATAAGGCGAGTAACCACCGCTGGTAACATAGCCTACAGCCCTCTCTTCATCACTAAAAATAACATTGCCTTCACGTACCGGAATTTTACTGTCAACCAACAAACCTACACGAATTTTTTCTGGAGAATTTTTAATCTGACCGAGAACTTTGTTTGCTCCCGGATAATGGCTTAATCCTTTTGTAATCAGCCATTGCAATCCCGCTTCTACGGGTGAAATACATTCATTAACCTCATGTCCATACAGTGCTAGTCCCGCTTCGAGTCGCAGAGTATCTCTTGCCGCCAAACCGATAGGTTCAACGTGGTTTTCAGCAAGTAACAGAAGGGCGAGTTGCTCTGCATGTTCTCGATCTACCAAAATTTCAAAACCGTCTTCACCCGTATAGCCGCTTCGACTGATATTACATTTAAACCCGTTAATTTCAGTTCCACAGGCTGTCATAAAGGCAAGTAATGCAGCCTGGGGAGCTAATTTTTGCATGATTACCGCTGCGCCAGGCCCTTGCAACGCAAATAAGGCCTGTTCAGTAAGCTCATTAAAAAAACATTTCCCCGATAGCTGTCTGGACAGATATTTAAAATCTTTATCTTTACAGCCAGCATTAACAACAATCATTAAACCGGATTCGATACGGGTAATAATGATGTCATCAATAATCCCACCGTATTCGTTAGTTAAAACGGTATATTTCAACTCACCCACATTCATGGCACTGATGTCAGTCGGTATCAATTGCCCAATTTCTTCGACAGCTGACTCACCTCGAATCATGCATAAACCCATGTGCGATATATCGAAAAAACCGACGTAGCGACGACAATGCATATGTTCATGTATCGTTCCATTACGATATTGCACGGGCATCAGATATCCGGCAAACGGTACCATTCTGGCACCCAATTCAAGATGAAGATTATAAATTGGCGTCTTTTTTAACATGAATGTAATTATCAGAAAATCAATATGGCGCTATTTTAGCTAGATATTCAATTATTTGCCACGTGCGTCGGGATTGATTGGAAAATCAGCTATGACATTGGTCTACTTTATTCAATACATCCCTATGCAAGCAACGATTAATGATACTTTAAGTAAAAATGGTTATATTTCACAGACGCTCGAATTTGTTTTAGTTTTTTAGATTGATGCCATAGCTAGTATAATGGATGGTTTGTTTTGACATGATCAACTCTATTTGCAGGACTTATTCGGTAAGCTTTGCATACGCAGTTTTAAAATCCAACTTTAATCTGTAAGAGTTCGATCTTTCCTCACTCCTTTCTTTTAAAAACTCAGAGAACACTATGGCGCTGTATTGTGGAATCGTTGGTTTGCCCAACGTTGGAAAATCGACCTTATTTAATGCATTAACCCGTGCGAAAATCGCGGCCGAAAATTACCCTTTTTGTACCATTGACCCCAACGTTGGTGTTGTCCCAGTTCCTGATATTCGCATGGACAAACTGGCAGAAATTGTAAAACCCGAACGCATATTGCCAACAACTATCGAGTTTGTAGACATTGCCGGATTAGTTGCCGGTGCCTCGAAAGGTGAAGGCTTGGGTAACCAGTTTTTAGCCAATATTCGTGAAACAGATGCAATCGCCCATGTGGTACGTTGTTTTGATGACGACAACGTCATCCACGTTGCCGGAAAAATAGATCCCATTTCTGACATTGAAGTCATTAATACGGAATTGGCGCTGGCAGACATGGCTTCTGTTGAAAAAGCGCTGTTAAGAGCGACTAAGGCAGCAAGAACCGGCAATAAAGATGAGCAGGCTAAAAAAGATGTTCTTGAAAAAGTTTTCAAACAACTGGATGCAGGAGAACCCGCGCGAACCTTGACTTTAACTGAAGATGAGAGAGCATTGATTCGGGATTTGTGCCTGATGACACTTAAACCATCCATGTACATTGCCAATGTTCAGGATGACGGCTTTGAAAACAATCCATTGCTCGATAGAGTTCAAGCTCTGGCCGACAAGGAAGGTGCGATGGTGGTACCCATCTGCGCAGCTATCGAAGCAGAAATCGCACAATTGGACGAAGAAGAGAAAAAAGAATTTCTTGATGACTTGGGCCTGGAAGAACCCGGCTTGAATCGTGTTGTAAGAGCCGGCTATAAATTACTAAGCCTTGCAACTTATTTTACTGCTGGGGTCAAAGAAGTCAGAGCCTGGACTATTCCTGTCGGGGCAACGGCACCACAGGCGGCTGGTGTTATTCATAGTGATTTTGAAAAAGGCTTCATCCGTGCGGAAGTCATCGCCTATCAGGATTTTATCGACTATAAGGGCGAACAAGGGGCAAAAGATGCGGGTAAATGGCGACTTGAAGGTAAAGACTATGTCGTTAAAGATGGCGACGTAGTTCATTTTAGATTTAATGTTTAAGCAGTTTTCACGGTAAGTGTTTTAACCATTAAAACCGTTTAGCCACCATAATTGGGTTGCCTCATTTGCAACCCAATCAACCAAACTTTAATATTACAAGTCCAAAGCCGCCACCCGATTATCTTCAGGCATTGTTTTATTAAAATAACTTCGTACACCGTTAAAAATCGCTCCGGCAATTTTCAACTGATGATCCGTATTAACCAGTTTAAGCTCTTCAGAAGGATTGGAAATAAATGCTGTTTCTACCAGAATAGACGGCACATCGGGAGATTTCAACACCAAAAATCCGGCTTTTTGGACTGATCCGTAATGCAACTCACCGATATGTTCAAAATTCTTTAACACCTTGCCGGCCACGTTAACACTTGCATCTTGCGTAGCGGTCTGCGACAAATCCAATAATACCGAAGCCAGGACATCTTCCTTATCGTTTAGACTTACCCCACCGACCAGGTCAGCCGAGTTTTCGCTGTTTGCCAGCCAACGAGCAGCTTCGCTGGTTGCGCCTTTATTAGATAAAGTAAAAACTGAAGCGCCTTTAACCGTAGCATCCTGAAAAGCATCCGCATGGATAGAAATAAACAAATCTGCCTTGGCTGCCCGGGCAATTTGCATTCGTTTTCTCAGATCCACGAAATAATCGCCTTTACGAACTAAAACGGCTTTCATGCCAGGCTGATTATTAATTAATTCGGCCAGTTTTTTGGCAATAGCCAAGGTAATTTTTTTCTCCTCAGTACCATTTTGTCCATGAGCACCCGGATCATCACCGCCGTGACCGGCATCAATCGCAACAATGATGCCCTTATCGTGTTTGGAAACCTTTATTGGCTCAGCTGGCAGGATTGAAACCTTTTTCGCCGACACCATTTGCAATTCTTTCGTAGGTTTTTCTGGTATTGATTTAGGATTTATATTTTTGGCTAAAGGTAGGACATTTATACTGGTCTGTGTCTCAGGTTTGTTCTCAATCTTGGCAGCCATTGCCGGACTTTTATTTAATAACTCAACAATCAAACGGTGCCCATGCTCGTTTAGACTATTAGTTCTTAAGGTCATATCTTTAGAATTAAGTTCTCTTTTTAAATCAACAACAATTCTTAGATCAGATTTATTTTTTGCGGCGACACGAATGTGGGAAAACAAGGGATGAGATGGAGCAGGCTGACTTAAAGCTTGCTTTACACTGGCATTCCGGACGTCAATCACCAGTCTGGCCGGGTTGTTCATCAGAAAAACCCTATGCTCTGGCGAAGCAGACACATCAAACAACATTTGGGTTTGATCAGGCGTATTCCAATAATTCAAGGAACCAATATTGATCTGTTCCGCATAAACAGCCCCAGCCAACAACTGAAATCCACTAATAAACAAGAACTTCCAGTAACTTCGCATCAACATAACTCGCAAGGTGATAAATTGGGTTAGATTATAGCAGTATGTATTTGTTTTTACAGTGCAGATTTAAAATATATTTTTAAAATTAGTGGGTACTTTTCATTTCCAAAGTTCGCCCTTCACCGTCAGGAACCAATTTGATAACCCAATCCGGTTCAGGTAAAAAGCCTTTGCCCATATCAGGCCATTCAATGAAGCATACACAATCCTGATCAAAATAATCTCTTATGCCTATCCATTCAAGCTCTTCAGGATCAGCGACACGGTACAAGTCAAAATGAAATATCTTGCGGCCAGCTATCGTATATTCTTCAACAAGCGTGTAAGTCGGACTTTTGACAGCACCGGTATAACCTGCAGCCCTCAGAAAACCTCTGACTAAGGTGGTTTTGCCTGCACCAAGCTCCCCATGCAAAAATATCAGACCATTATCGGGCAACTCGGCCCAAAGTTTGGCGCCATACTGTTCTGTCGCTTTCGTATCACTTAAATATATTTTCATTAATTCACCAATTGTCTTAAATAAGGCATTAAATCACTGGCCAACAAACCTCTTTCACCGGCCTCTCCTGCAGCCATATCAGCTGCCAAACCGTGAATATAAACACCTTGCTGCGCAGCTTCCTGCAGGGATAAACCCTGAGCCAGTAATCCACCAAGCACACCAGCCAATACATCCCCCATTCCACCGGAAGCCATACCAGGATTACCGGTACTGGAAATTGCCATCTGATGTTCGGTTGCAATTAAAGTTCCAGCACCTTTAAGAATGGCAACACCGCCAAATTTAGCTTGAATAGACGAAACCGCCATAAAACGATCCTGCTGAACTTCAGCCGTGGAGCAATTTAAGAGCCGAGCCGCTTCTCCGGGATGTGGCGTTAAAATCCAGTCACCGTTCATTGTGGGTCTGGATGCCAATAAATTTAATCCATCGGCATCGATGACCAATATTTTACCTGCGTTAATAGCGATATTAAATAACATATCGGCCCAGGCACTTTGGCCAAGCCCCGGCCCAACAACAACGACATCGACTTTTGCCAGTAATATTGACAACTGCTCAGCCGTTTCCACGCCATGGCACATCAATTCTGGTCTGTTCTGATTCATAAATCCGGCATGTTCGCTACGAGTTGCCATACTGACCAAACCTGCGCCAACCCTCAATGCCGCTTCACCGGCTAACTTAGCGCCCCCCGAATAACCAAGCTCACCCCCGACAATTAATACATGACCACACAAACCCTTATGATCACATCTGTGACGTCGCTTCAGCTGATTTCTTACTACTCGAACCGCAGATGCATTAATGCCTTCAAACACTGTATCAGGCACACCTAATTTTGCATATTTTAAGGTTCCGCAATATTCCGTAGCTAGTCCGGTAAAAAGCCCTTGTTTCAAGCCAATAAACGTCATTGTAAAAGTCGCTTTTACCGCACAGCCCATTACATTCCCAGTATCGGCATTTAAACCGGAAGGAATATCAACGGCAACAACCGGTGAAGTGTGCCGGTTCATAAGCTGAATTGCTTCAGCGTATAAACCAGTTACCGGTCTATCCAGACCGATACCAAGCAAAGCATCAACCATAACATCCGCATTAAATGATTCATCTACTTGAAACGTCCTGACTAAACCTTTAGCTGCAGTGTATTTTTTATAAGCCGTCAATGCATCGCCAACCAACTTCTCAGGTTTGGAAACTGCATAGACACAAACCTTTAGACCAGCATCCAGTGCCAAGTCCGCAACAATATAACCATCACCCGCATTGTTCCCGGAACCACAGAAAATCGCCAAAGATTCGGCATCCGGCCAATTATCAATAATACATTGGTAAATTTCCTGCCCTGCTCTGGTCATCAAATCAAAACCGGGCATGCCGTACTCTTCAATGGCAATGCGATCCAACTCTCTAACCTGGGCTGCACGATAAAAATTAATAGGTAAGTTTTGCATCATGACTTTATTCACAACACTCAAAAATAGTAATTTAAAAGGTAAAATATCGTTCGGTTCATCGTGTCTTACTGGCGATTATTCAATCTAAAATTGAATGTGTATTTATAAATCATTATAGATGGGTTATTTTAATCACATTCCTTACTTCTTAATTTATTTTATTCCGACAGTCGGCTATGGACACAAGCGAGCAAGCAATGGCCGACCTGGCTTTACAAATCAAGCACTGGGGACAAGAGCTGGGCTTTCAGCAAGTCGGCATCACCGACACCGATTTACTGGAAGCCGAAGCTCATTTGCATAACTGGCTGGCCAATGGTTATCACGGTGAAATGGATTACATGCATCGTCATGGCCTTAAACGCAGTAGACCGGAGTTACTACATTCGGGCACTCTGCGAGTAATTTCTGTTCGTCTGGATTACCTGTCAGAAACCGGTGTAACAATGAATCAAAATCTGACTGACCCAACATCTGCCTATATTTCCCGCTATGCATTGGGTCGTGATTATCACAAACTGATGCGCAATCGCCTGCAAAAACTGGCTGATAAAATTCACGTTGAAGTTGATGATCTGAAACCTGGTTCTATGCGGGCTTTTGTTGACAGCGCTCCAGTTCTTGAAAAAGCCCTGGCAGAAAAAGCTGGGCTCGGCTGGATAGGCAAACATTCCAATGTTATTAATCGCAAAGCCGGTTCATGGTTTTTTCTTGGCGAGTTATTCACAAACTTGCCACTACCAGTCGACACTCCTGCTACCGCTCACTGCGGCGAATGTGTCGCCTGCCTAGATGTATGCCCGACCCAGGCCATTGTTGCTCCCTATCAGGTCGACGCCCAACGCTGCGTATCCTATCTAACCATTGAACTACACGGTTCAATTCCTGAAAATTTAAGGCCACTGATCGGCAACCGTATTTATGGTTGCGACGACTGCCAGCTTATTTGTCCATGGAACCGATTTGCCAAAATGAGTGGAGAGCAGGATTTCAGCCCCCGTCACCGACTTAATGCCCAACAATTGCTCGACGTATTTTCTTGGGATGAAACAACGTTTCTGGCAAAAACAGAAGGCTCGGCAATCAGAAGAATCGGTCATCATCGCTGGCTTAGAAATATCGCCGTGGCTTTAGGTAATTCCCCCAAATCTTCACTTATTGTTGATGCCTTAAATTCCAGACTTTCTCATGAGGCAGAAACAGTAAGGGAGCATGTCCAATGGGCTTTAGCAAGACAAGGGGAATAAAGTATCATCATTCGATCCGCCAATTTTTCAAAGGCGCGTATTTTTTTATTTAGCTTGAATGAACGACTACAAGTGACTTTTTCACATATTTTAAAAGCTGACCCTATGAATCTCTCTCTACTAACACTTAATCTCCACACCTATCAACAACATCCACGTCATTGTTGCTTTGACACGATGCACCAACATGAGCGTGAAGTACACATCATTGCCGAAGCTATCGCTCACTTAAACATTGATGTTATTTGTTTTCAGGAAGTTGGCGAACACATGCATGATCCCATCATGCATCCCTATGGTGAATCCCCTTCCAATATGGCTTTTCGTATTTGTAACAAATTACGCCAATGGGGACTTTGGTATCATATTCACCAGGACTGGAGCCATATTGGCTTTGATCGTTGGCGGGAAGGAACAGCAATTATGAGCCGCTATCCAATGCAGCATAATTATTCGGCTTATGTTTCAATGGATCATCGAAAAGACAATTATATGTCACGTAATATCACTGTTTCGTGCATTGATGTTCCTTGGTTCGGACTATTACATATCGCAAATGTTCATTTGAGTTGGGGGCATCATGGTTTTTATGAGGAATATAATAATCTCAAAAAACTGATTTATTCGCGCTTACATTTTGGAGTCAGAGGCGATTTAATGGTTGGCGATTTTAATGCACCTGCGGGTGAACATGCTTATAACCATATAGTCCGACACGGGGAATATGTCGATCAATTCAATGAACTACACCCCCACCGCTTTTATGAACCTAGTTATCGTGGACAAATTGATGGCTGGAAAAATTCCCCGCCAAACCGTATTGACCATATTTTTAAACGCAATGGCAATCCCATGAAAATCACCTCCATGGATATTATCTTTAACGATGAATTCTATCCAACTGTTTCCGATCACTTTGGATATTTGGCTCGCTTCGAGATGTTTTGACTATGACCTTAAATCAGCAACAGATATGTAATTAAACACTTCCATATGAAGTTTGAGGTTACAATAATCGCCATGAAGACAAATCTCACTCCATTTTCTGCCTTGACACCGGATATCATTTTTAATGCGCTTGATAGCATTGGTTTGTCTGGAGACGGTCGTTTACTGGCACTTAATAGTTATGAAAACCGTGTTTACCAGGTCGGATTGACTGATTCCAGCTACAAGGTAACCAAATTTTACCGGCCGGAACGCTGGTCAACTGCCGCCATTCTTGAAGAGCACGACTTTGTTCAGGAATTATTTGACGCTGAACTACCCGTAGTACCCGCCCTGCCATTTGGCGATAAACAAACCTTAATACACTCAGATGGCTTTCGTTTTTCGGTATTTCCGCGTCAAGGTGGACGTGTGCCTGAACTTGAAGGACGAGACAAGCTCGAGTGGATGGGCCGGTTTATTGGCCGAATTCATGCCATTGGTGCATTGAAGAAATTTAAGGAGCGCCCAACACTTGATATTGTTAGCTTCGGTGATGACCCCAGAGCTTATCTTCTGGCTAATAATTTTCTGCCAACTGATCTACTTGAGCCCTACCGTACCGTTACCGAACATGCTTTGGAAGGTGTCAGGCGCTGTTTTGAGCGTGCCGGAAAAGTAAATAACTTACGCTTACACGGCGACTGTTATCCGGGCAATATTTTGTGGACAGATGAGGGTCCGCATTTTGTTGATTTTGATGACAGCCGAATGGGACCTGCCATACAGGATCTTTGGATGTTACTGTCTGGAGACCGAGCTGAAATGACTGTGCAATTAGGGCATTTACTAAATGGTTACAGAACTTTTTATGATTTTGATACACGTGAACTGCATCTGATCGAAGCTCTACGCACTTTACGATTGATTCATTATTCAGCCTGGATTGCCAGACGCTGGGATGATCCCGCATTTCCAATGGCATTTCCCTGGTTTGATACACCACGTTACTGGCAGGATAGAATTATTGAGTTACGCGAACAAATCGCCTTAATGAACGAAGGCCCTCTAGAACTGGGTTAAAGCATCATCATCAGGGTTTTTACAGGATTGAACGTTTTCCTGTGTATCGCTAAATAACCAAATCGTTCAATTTCAGCCAAATGCTGCTTGGTTCCGTAGCCTTTATGTTGTTCAAACGAAAAATCAGGATAATTGTTACTATACTCAACCATCAATTTATCCCGCTCAACTTTAGCCAATATTGAAGCAGCACTGATTGCCTGAACTTTACTGTCACCCTTTACAATGGCCTGGGCTGGCATAGTCAAAACAGGGAGACGGTTACCATCAATTAACACCTCATCCGGCTGAATCCCCAAACTCGTTACAGCTCTTTGCATGGCAAGAAGGGTTGCCTGCAAAATATTGAGTTGATCAATCTCTTCAACACTGGCTTGTGCAATGGACCAGCTTAAAGCCCTTTCTTTAATCAGGATATAGAGACTGTCGCGTTTACTGGGACTCAGGATTTTAGAATCAGCAAGACCGGCTATTGGTCTTGACGGATCGAGAATTACGGATGCAGCAAAGACTGGACCTGCCAAAGGGCCGCGACCGGCTTCGTCAACACCGGCAACTCTGGAGGCTTGTGTATATTTATTCGTCATAAAAAATTGGACTTACAGTCGAAAATAGGCGGAGGTTATCTGTGAAAAGCAAGCTAAACAACCCATGCTTATTAACAAAAACACCTACCGCAATATGCCCCGGTTTACATTGCGTAAAAAACTGACCATATCTGATAACTCTTTACTTTCACCGGCAAGATCTTCCATCTGATCAATCGCATCTTCAAGGCGCAGATTATTTTTATAAATGATCTTGTAGGCTTTTCTGATTAATCTGATGTCTTCAGGTGAGATGCCATTTCGCTCCATACCCACTGAATTGATGCCATGTGGACGTGTCGGTTTGCCACCAACCATCACAAAAGGCGGAATGTCCTGAGTGATCGCGCTACCCATTGCCGCAAAACTATACTGGCCAATTTGGGTAAACTGATGAACCAGTGTAAATCCGCCCAAAATAGCATGACTGTGTAAATGCACATGACCAGCCAAAGAAGCACCATTGGCCATAATCACATGATTACCAATAATGCAGTCATGGGCGACATGAGTGTACGCCATAAACAGGTTATCACTGCCGATTTTGGTCAGACTCCGATCTTGCTTGGTCCCTCTGTGCATAGAGGTATATTCGCGAATAGTGTTTCGATCGCCAATCTCAAGTCGGGTTATCTCGGCAGCATATTTCTTATCTTGGGGATCTTCACCAATAGACGTGAATTGGTAAATGTGATTGTCTTTACCAATGGTAGTAGGCCCTTTGATAACGACATGAGATCCTATAACTGTCCCAGAACCAATTTTTACATCAGGACCAATAACAGAAAAAGGCCCGACCGATACGTCCTCGGCCAGTTCAGCTTTACTATCGACTATCGCGGTTGAATCAATCAAAACTAATTTACCACCGCAGCACATCTGATTTCGGCGCTCGCAACAAATTCGCCATCCACTTCGGCACGACATTCAAAAGCCCAGATATTCCGTTTGCTTTTTACGAATTTTGCTTCCAACATCAATTGATCGCCGGGTACCACAGGTCTCTTAAACTTGGCTTTATCAATACCAACCAAATAATAAATCATTCCTGTCAATTCATCACCGGCGGTCTCTGAAGCCAATAAGCCAGTAGCTTGAGCTAGCGCTTCCAAGATCAATACACCTGGCATAATAGGCTTTTGTGGAAAATGTCCCTGGAAAAACGGCTCGTTATAAGTCACGTTTTTCACTCCCAGCAATCTAATACCGGGCTCACACTCAATAACTTTATCAACCAACAAAAAAGGATAACGATGTGGTAAAAATTCTTGAATTTGTAGAATATCTAGCGTAATGGACATATTTGCGTGCTTATTATAATAAAGTGAGTAACCATAAAACCTCTGAAATTAATTGTAAATAAAATAACCTTTAAAATTTAGTCAAATCTGATTTACAGCGAACCTGAGTTTTATAATTCCCGCTTTGTGATTAGTGGTAGAAGAATTGATAATTTAGCGAATAAATCCTTGTACAATTATTCCGGTATAGTTGACAACTTTTGTTGCACTTGACTGGTCATATCAATTTTTTCGCTGGAATAAATAACGCCATCGGTAAGTAATAAATCAAAACTTTGATCTTTGGCTATTTCACGAATAGCTTCAACAATTCGACGTTGTAATTTCCCTAATTCTTCATTTCGACGAGCATTAAAATCTTCGCTGAACTCTTGCTGAGCCCTTTTTGCATCCCGTTTTTTATTCAAAATATCTTTTTCCAGGTTAGTTCGGGCGGATTCACCCATCACTGCGGCATCTTTAGCTATTTTTTCATCAAGACTCTGAATTTCTTTTTGCTGGGCAACTAATTGCTTATCTCTAGGCGAAAACTCTAGTTCCAAGCGTTTTTTTGCTTTTTCTGCCTGTGGTGCTTTCTCGAGAACGGCAGGAATGTTAACAAAGCCAATCTTCAAATCAGCATAACTGATGTTTGCAGCAAGCAACAAGCCTAAAAATAAAGCAATTTTGGTTTTCATTGTTCAACAGATCTCGAGTGAAATTAATAAAATATTAAATGTAGGGTTAACTTGTTAAATTATATATGTTATTTTCCTTAAACAGAAATAACTTATCTCAAAAATTCTGGCCGAAGTTAAACTGAAACATTTGTGTTTGGTCTCCTGTAGTGCTGTTAGGCGACGTTGACGACGACGCATTTACAGCATTTAACGGTAAGGCAGCACTGACCGACAAAGCACCGAACGGTGACATCCACTCACCTGAAACCCCTGTAGAATACTTCATGGCTAAATTTTTAAAGCCATTACTAATCGATCCAACATCCAAAAAGGTACCTAATCTGACTGATTTAGTATCTGGCATAAACGGTACCGGAAAAAATATTTCGGCATTGCCGATAATTTTACTGGAGCCACCAAACGGATAAAAGTTCGAGTCTCTTGGTCCGACAGTATTGTTTCTAAAGCCGCGTATAGAGCCAGTGCCACCGCCGAAATAGTTTTCAAAGAATGGCAAAGTCGCTGTTGTTCCATAGCCACCACCATAACCCACTTCACCATTCAATTTGAAAGTGAAATCTTTAGCCAGGGGGAGGTAAAGTTGCTGTTTATAACCAACTTTATAATATTCAAGATCACTGCCTGGCACGGTTGCTAAGGCAGAAAAACGCTGTTGCCCGCCCTTGTTCGGGAAGATGGCGCGATTCAAGGTATCGTGCGTCCAGCCTACTGCTGGTGCCAATGTTAGAAAAGTATCGCCCGTGGCTTTAACATGTTTACGGTCATTCTTCTCACCTATTGGCGTAGCTGGAGAACGTAAATTATGTGCACAAGCATCAAAACCATTATTACCATTTATAAAATCACAAATCTGATCGGACGAGTAAGCTGTGGCGCTTAACTGTGTATGTTTTAAGTCAACATCAAATCGCAAATGATCAAACTCATTTAGAGGAATACCAAAGTTTATCCCGGCATTCATGACATTCGTCGAGTAATTGGCAATGTTAATTTGACCAGCATTACGTTTGGTATAACCGAGGTTATAACCCTGACTGACACCATCTACAGTGAAATAAGGATTATTAAAACCAAACTGGTAACTGGTCATATAGTTACTGTTGTTAAAGGCAATGTTTACCCGCTTGCCTGAACCAAACACGTTATCCTGGGCAATATTGGCATTCAAGACAATACCTTGTGTTTGAGAAAAACCGACACCTGCAGACAAGTTGCCGGAGGGTTTTTCTACGACCGTATAATTAACATCAATCTGATCAGCTGTACCTGCAACAGGCGGAGTTTCTACATTGACCTCTTCAAAATAGCCCAAGCGTTCAAGACGCGTTTTTGAACGGGCAATCTTGGCACTTGAAGCCCAACTAGATTCCATCTGCCGCATTTCACGACGCAATACTTCGTCGCGGGTTTTGCTATTGCCTTTCATATTGACTCGTCGAACATAAACACGTTTGCCGGGATCGACAAAAAACGTCATATCAACGGTTTTCTTGGCCTCGTTGATTTCAGGAACCATATTCACGTTTGCAAAAGCATAACCATCATCACCCAGGCGATCTGAAACCGCTTTGGATGTTTCGGTGGCATTCTTTCTGGAAAAGGTTTCACCCGGTCCAACTTTAACTAATTTAATTAACTCTGCCGGAGCGACAACCAGATTACCCGCTAATTTGACTTTATCGAGCTTATAAACATCGCCTTCTTTAACATTGATAGTGACATAAATATCTTTTTTATCAGGCGTAATCGCCACCTGCGTCGACTCAATATTAAAATTAATGTAACCACGATCAAGATAATAGGAACGCAAAGTTTCCAAATCAGCCTGTAATTTCTGTTTGGAATACTGATCGTCTTTGGTATAGAACGACAACAAATTCGACGTATTCAATTCAAGAGTTTTTAATAAAATTTTCTCATCATAAACAGTATTACCAACAATATTGATTTGTTTGATTTTTGCAACTCTACCTTCGGAAATTTTGATCTGAATGCCAACCCGATTTCTGGTCAATGTGGACACTTCGGTTTTAATCTTTAAACCGTATTTACCGTGACTGAAATACTGGCGACTTAATTCCTGTTCAACTTTATCCAACACCTGCTGATCAAACACCTTGCCTTCAGCCAAGCCAATTTTCTTTAAAGCCTTGGTTAAATCGTCTTTACTTAAGTCTTTATTACCTTCAAAAACGATTTTTGCAATGGAAGGTCTCTCAACCACCTTAACAACCAGTGTTGAACCTTCTCTTTCTAAGGAAATATCTTTAAAAAAACCGGTTTTAAATAACGCCTTTATGGCAGGGGCAACATTATCAAGCGAAAACTTTTCACCAACATTTACAGGTAGATAGTTATAAACGGTACCTACGGAGATACGTTGTAAACCTTTGACTTGAATGTCCTCTACGACAAACTCCTCATTAGCTTTAACTGCTTGAGAAATCAGCAGAAACAGCAATAACAAGCGAGAAAAAATATTTAATTTCATGGGGAGGTTTAAAAAATCAACAAGGTTCAATATTCAAAAAACTGGCAAATTATATCACAGAATATATTTAATCTGGCTTAAGCCCTATAAATCGGAAAAGCAAGTACATCTTCAATGGATTTACTGCCCGACAACAACATTAATAAACGATCTAGGCCTATAGCAATTCCTGAACATTCCGGTAATCCCGCAGCTAAAGCATCTATAAGGCGTTGATCCTTGACCATAATAGGAAGATTATTTTCCTGTCGGATAGCCAGTTCAGTATCGAAACGCATAGATTGTTCTTTGGCGTCAGTCAACTCATAGTAGCCATTACCCAACTCAACACCGTTCATGAACAACTCAACTCGATCAGTAATTTGATCGCAATGCTCATTAATTCTAGCCAATGATGATTGACAAGCAGGATAACCATAAACCAAACATAAGCTATTATCACCTAAATTTAGCTGAACTTTATGGCTAAATAACATATCCAGCCACAGTGCATGATCATGCTCACAAAGGCTTATCGCTTCAGACAACCCTGACTCTATGGCGTAAGCACAGTAATTCTGATAAGAAAACTCCAAAGAATTTAAACCGGTATACAAGAAAAATACGTCCTGATAGCTAATTCTTTGTGTTTCCTGCAAGCCCTTACCAACAAAAAGCGCTTCAATCAAATCGGTGATTTCATCCATTAATTGCGGCAAGGTAAAACCAACCCTATACCATTCGAGCAAAGTAAACTCAGGATTATGAAAGCGTCCGGATTCGCCATTTCGGAAAGCCTTGCCTATTTGATAAATTGAACCCGTACCTGCGGCGAGTAACCGTTTCATGGCAAACTCGGGCGATGTTTGCAAAAACAAGGTTTGTCGCTCCGGAGAAAAGCAATACTCTGAAGTAAAAAACGCTAACTGAGGATCTGTTCCACAACTATGACTGAGCAGCGGCGTCTCAACTTCCATAACCGATCTTTCAGAAAAAAACTGACGAATACGACTAAGAGTCTGCGCCCTTAAGCGCAGTAAATCCAGTGAGCAGGTCGGTCGCCAGTCTTGAAACACTATTCTTTAACGCGGGAAACGTATTCGCCGGTACGGGTATCAACCCTGATCAGTTCGCCAATTTGAACAAATAATGGCACTCTGACAACAGCACCGGTTTCCAAAACTGCTGGTTTGCCGCCACCGCCCGAAGTATCGCCACGAACGCCTGGATCGGTTTCAGTGATGGATAAATCGACAAAATTAGGAGGCGAAATTGCCAGGGGCGCATCATTCCATAAAGTTACAGTACAAGTGTCCTGATCTTTAAGCCATTTACCCGAATCACCAACAACTTTTTCTTCAGTCTGATACTGTTCAAAAGTATCCGGCACCATAAAATGTCTGAATTGTCCGTCGTTATAAAGATATTGCATCTCCACATCGACAACATCTGCGCCTTCAAGTGATTCACCAGATTTAAAGGTTCTTTCAATCACCCTTCCGGTTTTTAAATTTCTTATCTTTACCCGGCTAAAGGCCTGACCCTTTCCAGGCTTTACAAATTCATTTTCAATAATTGCGCAGGGATCATTATCCAACATGATTTTTAACCCGGCTTTAAACTCATTAGTACTATAAATGGCCAATTTTATTCCTCGAACGATGACAGACAATGTAAAAATTAAATCATTATAATAGAGCCAACAACTGATAGAAAACTTAAATAATCTCTGATGACCATACCACAACATGAAATCCAGCACTTTTGCAACAATTGGCAACAACAACTCGCCGAGGCTTTTACCAACATTGATGAGCTCTGCGATTACTTACAGCTAGCAACAGATACGCTGCCAATTTCATTTGCCGCGACTGAAAGCTTTGCTTTGCGTGTGCCGTTAAACTTTGCAAGCTGCATGGAAAAAGGTAATCCTAATGACCCATTATTACGACAGGTATTGCCTGTTAAAGACGAGTTATTGACTTATCCAGGCTTTAAATCGGATCCTGTTGGTGACCTTGCATCCGTCACCGAGACCGGTATTTTGCACAAATACCAGGGAAGGGTTTTATTAATTAACACGGGAAGCTGCGCCATTAATTGCCGTTATTGTTTTCGTCGCAATTTCCCTTATGCCGATTTACAACTTGGTAAACAAAAGGAAATCGCAGTCATCGAGGCCATACAAGAGGATATCAGTATTAATGAAGTTATTTTAAGCGGCGGTGACCCTTTACTGCTAAACGACTCAAGATTAACGCGGCTCATTATGCAATTGAATGAGATCAAGCATTTAAAGCGCATCCGGATACACAGTCGTTTGCCCATCGTACTGCCAGCCCGAATAACAGATGAATTTATCAACACCTTAAAACAAAGCTCGAAACAAGTTATCCTTATCGTGCACTGTAATCATGCCAATGAAATTAATGACCGCGTTGTCACTGCCTGCAACGCACTTAAAAACAGTAACATCATCCTGTTTAATCAATCGGTGCTATTAAAAGGCGTAAATGATAGCGCCCAAACTCTCTGTGAACTTAGCGAGAAACTTTTCTGTCTTGGAGTCATTCCTTATTATCTTCATTTATTGGATAAAGCAACGGGAACGGGACATTTTGAAGTACCAATAAATGACGCCTTAAGATTAATCAGTCAAGTTCAAGCTACCCTGCCCGGCTATCTGGTGCCAAAATTAGTGACGGAACAAGAAGGAGCTACGTCTAAACAATATATTTTTTAGTTTATATTTTGGAAACAAATACGGCAATTTTCTTAACAAGGATCACCTTTATCAGATAATCCTTGTTAAGAGACTTTAGCATCGAACACAAAACTAACCTTAATCTCTATCTGTAGTAATATAAAGTGTAAGGAATTGATTCAAAACCACATAAACTTCACTGGACAAGCTAATATTTTTTATAGCAACAAATCAATTGCTTATTTTCTACCTTGTTAAAACGGGGCAACCCATTCAATCTGGAGAATTTTAATGTTAAAAAAAATCTGTTTAGTTCTGGCCCTAATGGCTATTGTCACAGGATGTTCAACATCAGGAACATTTAAAGTGCCTCCGGGTACCGATCTTTATGTCTACAACCGGCCACATCCGGTTGATATCAAAACGGATGGCACCGTTACCACCAAGCCTTTCTTCTGGTCTGCCGCGGGTGTACCGCCCGAATCTGGCATTCCTTATCGTCTTGAGAAAGGAGGTAAAGTAGTAAAGGAAGGTAAACTTAGAGCCAAATTTCGTGTGGTTTCAATATTCTGGCCTCCTGCCGCACTCATCTACTGGCCTATGGGATTTAATCCAGACATTACTTATGACCTGATCAATGACAAGCAGGAATAAAGGTATTTTGATAAATCTTTAACGCTGCTTTATAGTACAGAGTTATCCACATTTTATGTGGATAACTCTGTGGGTAAGCTGAAAATTAGATTCGTAACTGTTCACTTTTTAAGCTTTTTTGTCAGATCGATCAGATTCAAGCCACAATGCATCTAAAAGAATCAAAAATCATAGCTATCAATAAGTTATAGAAAGTCAACAAAGTTTTTTCGCACTATATTTATGGTATTTACAAAGTAATTTTGCAATAAAGAAAAACAAAAATGCAAATTTTATTATCTGTGGAAAACCCTGTGATGGATTTTTGCTGTCAAGCTTTATTTTGTTTTATAGGTTATCGCAAGATGATTAACGATATTGGCTAGATCATGGACATTTTAGAAATATCCATAACAAAAGAAGAGGTAGTATTGAAGATGCTTTTGTGGCATTGGGGGCGACCGATAAAACGGGCCGCCCAGATAGCTAGGCTATATAAATTAAGTAAAACTACTTTCTTGCTTGAGAGCGCATGTTCCTTCATTCATTCCGAAAGATGAAATGACACACAAGATATATTACAAAAAAACTGTTCCCGTAGGGCAAAGATAATTATGTAATCAAAGGGAATTTGAAAAGTATGTAATTAAAGATTTTAATTGCGTCTGCCATTTTTTCCGGCAGTCGTATCTTCAAATTTAACTTTTAATGGTTTACCGCAATATAAATTGCCATCGAGGGCAGCTATCGCAGCTCTAGCTTCATGACCTTCCATACCGATAAAGCCGAATCCCCGGCATTTTCCGCTAAAGATATCGGAAACAAGTTGAATGGAGCGGACTTTTCCATATTCGGAAAATAAAGCCTGTACACTTTCTTCAGTGGCTTCGCTAGGTAAGTTTCCTACAAAAATTCGTTTCAAAAGACATGTCCTAAATTCGGGAGTGAGTTGATTGTCCGGATAATCCGGTTATAACGTAAGTCTATGTATTAAATACACAGACTTACGTAACTGAAAGTAAAGGCTTTATGCGCCGCTTACTTGTGATGCTTGAGGGCCTTTAGGGCCAGACTCTACATCATATTTAACTGCCTGACCTTCGGCCAGAGTGCGGTATCCACCGTCGCTTGCGATTGCAGAGAAGTGAACGAACACATCTGCGCTACCATCGCTAGGAGAGATAAAACCAAAACCTTTAGATTCGTTAAACCACTTAACAGTACCTGTTGCCATGTAACACCTATATAAATCAATGAAAATATTTGATTGCAAATCATGCCTGGCAAATTTAAAGAGAAAAGCGAATGGAATTTCTGAAAAGTGCTGAATAACATGCAAAACCTAAGTAGTCGCCTCAATTTTGTTTTGAGAAGCGTCTACCAGATTCATCATTATAATGGCTAATCTTAACTATAGCCATTGAAAAATTAGAAATGCTTGATTGAACAAGAGATATGAAATCAGAATTTCCATTATTTATGTATTAATCTGGCATTTATAATATTTTAAAAAAGATCATCCTACTACCAAAATATTCAGGCTTACATCTTCAATCCTGTGCATAATGGCATAATCAAATTCAGGTTAATAATTTATCTAAAGGAAAACCATGAAGCACCAAGTAGTAGACGCACGCATCACCCCTGAAGGTAGACTCGATGTTTTGTCCAAGTCCGAAGTAACCAAACTACTGGATACCAGTCAAGGTGGTTTGTATCGACTATTTCGTAATTGCTCTCTAGCGGTGCTAAATTGTGGCAGCACCATGGATGATGGCAAGGAATTGCTGGAACGTTATCCTGATTTTGAAATACGCGTCGTTCAGGAACAGCGTGGAATTAAACTGGATGTTACGGCTGCCCCCGCCCATGCTTTTGTAGACGGAAAAATGATTAAGGGCATCAATGAACATTTGTTCGCGGTGCTGCGCGACATTATCTACGTTAGCGACGAAATCAACAACAATCCCAAGTTTGATCTTGAAAGCTCGGATGGCATAAGTAGCGCCGTGTTTCATATTTTGCGTAATGCCAATATTTTAAGACCTCTAACTAATCCCAACCTAGTTGTCTGTTGGGGTGGACATTCAATTAGCAGAAAGGAATATGAATATACCAAGTTAGTCGGTCACGAACTGGGTTTGCGCGGATTTGATATTTGCACCGGTTGCGGACCCGGGGCAATGAAAGGTCCGATGAAAGGTGCCGCTATCGGACACTCCAAACAACGGATTAAAAATGGCCAGTATTTGGGCATAACAGAACCGGGTATTATCGCCGCTGAATCGCCTAATCCCATCGTTAATGATCTGGTTATTTTACCGGACATTGAAAAGCGTCTTGAAGCATTCGTTCGCACTGGACATGGCATTGTTGTATTTCCTGGCGGTGCCGGAACTGCAGAGGAAATACTTTATATCCTAGGTATTTTGCTACATCCCGACAACAAAGACATGCCATTTCCGCTGATATTTTCCGGGCCGGACAGTTCTGAAAATTACTTTCATGAAATCGATCGTTTTATTGCCGGTACTTTGGGAGCATCCGCACAACATCGCTACCAAATCATCATTGATGATCCCGGCTTGGTGGCGCGTGAAATGCAGAAAGGTATTCAGCAGGTTCGACAATTTCGTAAAGATAATAGCGATGCCTACTATTTTAACTGGCTACTAAAGATTGACACCCTGTTTCAGCAGCCTTTTATGCCTACCCATGAAAATATGCGCAATCTCTTTTTACATAAAGACCAGGAAAACCATCAATTGGCTGCCAATCTTCGTCGTGCCTTCTCAGGTATCGTGGCTGGTAACGTTAAAGACGAGGGGATACGCGCCATCGAACAACACGGTCATTTTGAAATTCATGGCGATATAGAAATTATGTCGTTAATGGATTCTTTACTGAATTCTTTTGTGTCACAACACCGAATGAAATTACCCGGCAAAAAATATTCGCCTTGTTATAAGATTATTAAGTAGCATAAATATTATTTTGGATATTTTGATTAAAAAATTTAAATCATCAACGCCAAGAAAACGCAAAAATTCATCTTCTCGTTCTGCGTATATTTATGTTGAATTTTCCCCCAAGGTTTTTCATTACTGCCCATGAAAGTCATTCTGACCGAAAAACCCTCCGTTGCTCGCGACATTGCAAAATGCCTGAACATCAATAACAAACGCGACGGTTATTTCGAGGGTAACGGTTATCAAATTACCTGGGCTTTTGGTCATCTGGTTGAATTAAAGGAACCGGATGATTATGACAAAACCTGGAAGCGCTGGACTTTGGAATCTCTGCCCATCATTCCCGAACAATTCGGCTTAAAAGCCCGGGGCGATGCTTCTGCACAAAAACAGTTAAATACCATCAAACATTTATTCAAAGCAGCTGATGAAATCATCTGCGCAACGGATGCCGGTAGAGAAGGTGAACTAATTTTCAGATACATTTTGTCCTGGACAGAGTGTTTGAAAAAACCATTTAAACGCTTGTGGATCAGTTCTTTAACAGATGATTCGATACGCAAAGGCTTCGCCACATTAGAGGCCGGTCACGCTTATGACGGCCTTTACCGCGCCGCAAAGTGCCGCAGTGAATCAGACTGGATAGTCGGCCTAAATGCCACGCGACTTTATACGCTGAAGTTTGGTCAGCAAAACAGATTATGGACCATAGGCCGTGTACAAACCCCGGTGCTGTCGCTTATCGTGCAAAAAGACCTGGAAATCGCCGACTTTAAGCCCAAGGACTTTTGGGAATTACACACCTTATATCGGGAGACTGACTTTCAATATATTGGCGGACGCTTTGATGAAAAAACTGCTGCAGAGAGCCTGTTAAGCAAAATCGGGGAGCATGATTTTCACATCATCAGCGTCAAAGGCAAGCGGGAATCGCTTAATCCGCCGTTATTGTATGATTTGACTGATTTGCAAAAGGACATGAGTATTCGCCATGGCCTGACCGCCGAGCAAACCCTGACGTGTACCCAGCAGTTATACGAAAAAAAACACGTGACTTATCCACGTACCGACAGCCGTTGTTTAACCAATGACATGAAGCCCGGTATGAAGGCCTTACTAACAAAATTGCGTGTTAATTTTGAACAGCAAATTGAGCCACTAGCTCTCGATAAACTACCATTAAGCACTCGCATCTTTAATGATGCCAAGGTCAGTGACCACCATGCGATCATCCCAACCACGACTTTACCAAACTCCTTGTCGGTGCCTGAAGCCAAGGTTTACCAAGCCATCGTCTTGCGGTTTATCTCAGCCTTTTATCCACCCTGCATTAAGCAAATTACCACCGTGCTTGGCGAAGTTTCTGAAGTCACCCATACAGTTAAATTTAAAACTACCGGCACCATCATTGAAGCGTCCGGCTGGCAAGTCCTTTACAAAAATGAAACGATAAGTCAAACCGATAAATCACAAAAAATCCTGCCTAATTTTCTAGAAGGCGAGACTGGTCCGCATCAGCCATCCATCACGCAGGGTAAAACCAAGCCACCCAAGCCTTATAACGAAGCCAGTTTGCTGAGTATTATGGAATCCGCCGGTAAAACCTGCGATGACGAACAACTTAAGGAAGCCTTAAAAGAAAAAGGTTTGGGCACACCAGCTACCCGTGCATCGATTATTGAAGTATTGATCAAGCGAAATTACATTCAACGACAAAAAAAGACACTATTAAGTACCGAAGCCGGACGTCATTTGATTTCGTTAATTACCAACGATAGTTTAAAGTCTGCGGCAATGACCGGCGAATGGGAGGGTAAGCTAAAGCAAATTGAACACAACGCTTACGACCCGGATCAGTTTATGGCCGAAATTATCCGCTTTACCCAAAAAATTAAAGACCAGGCCGACCGGCCACTTTATGATAAAAGCCAATTTGGCGCTTGCCCGTTATGTCAAAAACCGGTTATCGAAGGCCGAAAAGGCTACGGTTGTAGCGACTGGAAAGCCGGTTGTCAATTTGTGTTATGGAAGCAAGTCTATGGTGTGCCTGTCACTCAAGATTTGGCTAGCCAACTTTTGCAAAATCATAAGACACTTAACAGTTATGCGCTTAAGGTAAACGATGAAGTCTTTAACGCCCAACTTACGCTCAACAAACAGGGTGAGCCGGGCTATATTAAAACTGAATCCACACAGCGTCCTGATTTAAATATGGTAATTGGTGATTGTCCCTTATGTAACGGGAAAATCCTCGAGACACCAAAAGCCTACAGTTGTAGCGAATGGCGAAACGGTTGCAAAATGGTGATTTGGAAAACCGTTGCGCATAAAAAAATCAGTCTAACAATGGCTAAAAAACTGCTGAACAACGGCGAGACAGGAACTTTGAAAGGCTTTAAATCAACTAAAGGCATAGAGTTTGAAGCCAACTTGAAACTGGTCGATGGCAAGGTTGAAATGGATTTTTTACCACACTAAGTCCATATTCATTGAGAGAAATCGTCAATAACGGTAATAGTCTATGTCAAATAACTGTCACATTAGTAATGTAAAATGAGCTAAACTAAATTTCTCTTATGAATCGAATACTGGATGTATAACTCATGACCTTAGAATCAACACCGTTATCTAAAGAAGAAGTCAATAATATCAATGCTTACTGGCGAGCCTGTAACTATCTTGCTGCCGGCATGATTTATTTGCGCGACAATCCGCTGTTACGAGAACCTTTGAAGATAGAGCATGTAAAGAATCGTTTGTTGGGTCATTGGGGAGCCAGTCCGGGCTTGTCTTTTACTTACATTCATCTCAACCGATTGATTAACAAATACGATTTAAGCGCTATTTTTCTTGCAGGCCCTGGCCATGGTGCGCCCGGTGTGCTTGGTCCGGTTTATCTGGAAGGCGCTTACAGCGAGGTTTATCCGAACAAAAGTGAAGACGAAAACGGCATGCGCCAGTTCTTTAAAGAGTTTTCTTTTCCGGGCGGTATTGGCAGTCATTGCACACCGGAAACACCGGGGTCTATTCATGAAGGTGGCGAACTGGGTTATAGCGTCTCCCACGCTTTCGGTGCCGCTTACGACAACCCGGATTTGATTGTTGCAGTGATGGTCGGCGACGGCGAGTCCGAAACTGCGCCGCTAGCCACTTCCTGGCATTCGAACAAATTTCTTAATCCGATCCGCGATGGAGCAGTATTGCCCATCCTGCATCTCAACGGCTATAAGATCAACAACCCGACGATCTTGTCTCGTATCTCGCACGAAGAACTGGAAAACCTGTTCAAGGGTTACGGTTGGACGCCTTATTTCGTAGAAGGCAGTGATCCGGAAACCATGCACCAAGCGATGGCGGCGACCATGGAAGCCTGTGTTGTTGAAATTCACCGCTTACAACAGGAAGCACGTAGCAGCGGTCAGGCCCTTCGTCCACGTTGGCCCATGATTGTATTACGCAGCCCCAAAGGTTGGACCGGACCCAAATCAGTTGACGGTAAAAAAGTCGAAGGTTTCTGGCGCGCCCATCAAGTGCCATTGGGTAATGTGCGTGATACCCCGGAGCATTTCAAACAATTGGAAGACTGGTTGCGCAGCTACAAACCTGAAGAACTCTTCGATCAAAATGGCCGTTTGTTAGCAGAACTTAAAGCGCTGGCACCCAAAGGTACGCGGCGTATGAGCGCAAACCCACAAGCGAATGGCGGACTGTTACGCAAAGCCCTGCAAATGCCAGATTGCCGGGAATATGCAACTGCCGTGACCAAACCTGGCACCACCAGCGCCGAAAACACCCGTCCATTAGGCAAGTTTCTGCGTGACATCATGCGCCTGAATATGAATAACTTCCGCGTGTTTGGCCCAGACGAAAACAGCTCAAACAAGCTGGACGACGTTTATGAAGTTAGCAAGAAAACATGGCTGGCGGATTATCTACCAGAAGATGCAGATGGCGGCGAGTTATCCCCAGACGGTCGCGTAATGGAAATGCTCTCCGAGCACACTCTGGAAGGCTGGCTGGAAGGCTATTTACTGACCGGTCGCCATGGCTTTTTCTCTACTTATGAAGCCTTCGTTCATGTTATCGACTCGATGTTTAACCAACATGCCAAATGGCTGGCGATGTCCAAAGACGTTCCTTGGCGCGCACCGGTATCGTCACTAAATTTATTGATCACCTCAACCGTATGGCGCCAGGATCACAATGGCTTCACTCATCAGGACCCCGGTTTTCTTGATGTGGTCGTCAATAAAAGTCCTGAAGTGACACGTATTTATTTGCCGCCTGATGTTAACTGCCTGCTGTCTGTTGCCGATCATTGTTTAAAGAGCACCAACTACATCAACGTCATCGTTTGTGACAAGCAAAAACATCTGCAATTTTTGGACATGGATGCCGCAATCAAACATTGCACCAAAGGCATTGGCATCTGGGATTGGGCTTCTAACGATCAGGGCGTGGAACCGGATCTGGTTGTTGCCAGTGCCGGCGATATTCCAACCAAAGAAGCGTTGGCGGCAGTGGTACTGTTGCGTGAGAACTTTCCGGAACTCAAAGTGCGGTTTATTAACGTAGTTGACCTGTATAAGTTAACACCCGAGTCAGAGCATCCGCACGGTTTATCGGATAAAGATTTTGACAGTTTGTTTACCCTGGATAAACCGATTCTGTTCAATTTCCATGGTTATCCCTGGTTGATCCATCGTCTGGCTTATCGTCGCAATAACCACAACAATATGCATGTTCGTGGTTACAAGGAAAAAGGCAGTATTAATACACCGCTGGAATTGGCTATCCAAAACGAGATTGACCGTTTCAGTTTAGTGATTGATGCGATTAACCGTATTCCTTCGTTGCAAGTTGCCGGAGCGCATGTCAAAGAACACATGCGTGATTTGCAAATTGAGTGCCGTAACTACGCTTACGAACATGGCACCGATTTTCCAGAAGTGGATAACTGGGTTTGGCCGTATTGAACCGGACAGTTCTAACCATCAACAGCGGCTCGTCTTCCATCAAGGCGAGCCTGTTTTTAGCTGATGGTACGCGCCGAAATTTCCGTTATGAGCATGTCCATGACCAACAGCTAGCCTTCGACCAACTCTTGCAAGATTTGGGTGATGATATACCGGACTTGGTGGGGCATCGTTTTGTGCATGGCGGAGCTATTACTGAGCAGGCTCGCCTTGTTGATGCAGCTGAACGATCGCGTCTTGATAGCTTGATTCATCTGGCACCGCTACATTTGCCAGGTAATCTTTTGGGGCTGGATTTATGTCTGCAACGCTTCAAGGCGCCGCAAATTGTCTGTTTTGATACCGCTTTTCATGCCACCTTACCTGAACTGGCCAAACGTTTACCAATTCCAAATGAACTGGGCTTGCGGCGTTTCGGCTTTCATGGACTTAATTACGCGTATATCGCGAAAAAACTTCCCGAACTTTTGGGCGAGCTGGCTTATAAAAAAGTAGTGGTTGCGCATTTGGGTAGCGGCGCCAGTCTTTGTTTACTGGAAAACCTTAAATCGGTTGACACCACCATGGGCTACACCCCGGCAGGTGGCATTCCCATGGGCACCCGTAGCGGCGATCTCGATCCCGGCGTTATGCTGGAATTGGCCAAACGCTATAAAACTCCGGAAGCCTTGAGCGATGTTGTGTTTCACCAAATGGGACTTTTAGCCTTGTCTGGCGGGGAAAGTTCGGAGATGAATCAACTTCTGTCCAGTCAAAGCGAGCTGGCCAAATTTGCAGTTGATTATTTTTGCCGTCAGGTACGGGCTGCAATTGGCGCTTTCGCAGCCAAAACTGGTGGTATCGATGCGCTGATATTTACCGGCGGTATTGGTGAGCACTCCCCCGAAGTGCGTGAAAAAATTTGTGCACCCTTGGCGTTTCTTGGTTTTGCGTTAGAAGGGTCTGCCAATAAATCTGGGGTTTTAAAAATCAGTCAAAATGACCATAAACCAGTGTTGTTAATTCCAGCAGATGAAGAAGTCATGATTAATAAACTTTGCTTGAACACTTGTGATTAATTTTTTATAAAACTCGAATTATCAACTTTACAATTTCAACTTGCCAAAACAACACGAACCGCCACTACTGCTAGAACTTAAACAATCTGAGCGTTTGAAACAGTTGCTGGTTCTAATACATCTGCTGGCACTAGGCTCAAGCATCGCCAACGCGTTACCGATTATGGTTAAGTTAATCCTGGTTATCTTTATTTGCCTTAATTTTTGGTTTATGACCAAGCAAACCCACGCTAAAGATTACAAAATCAAACACACAGAAGGTTCAGGTTGGGAACTTGATGAGGGGAAAAACTTTGAAGCTATCGATATTGGAAAGTCTACAGTACTCACTACGTTTGCTATCTTTTTGCATTTTAAGCAAAAGAACAAAAAACAGTCGCTGCTGATTTTGAATGATATGTTAACTGAAGATGATTACCGGCGTTTAATCGTAAGACTGAAAACAATCGGTAAAAATAAAATCAATTTAGATTGATCGTTTCAAGTCAGCTTCGAACTCCAAAAATCTACATTCCTGCCCAAATTCAGTTTGGAAATCAGAAAAACAATATAACGGAGTTCAAAGCTGGCTTTGAATGCCCAGAAATGAATCAACGGTTAATCACACTCCAAACCATCAACCCGCTGAAAACCTCTGGGTAAAGCCGAACCGCGTTTGGCTCGAGCTCCGGAATAATGTTCAATATCCGCATTTTTAAGCGTTAGCGAACGCTTACCGGAAAGCACTTTTAACTGACTATTTTGTGGCAAGGCAACAGCCGCAACCACGTAATCAGTTCCCGCACCCAAATCAACAGTTGGAATTTGAATCAGTTTATTACCTTTGCCTTTAGCCAACGCAGGCAATTCAGCCACAGGAAAAATCAGCAAACGACCTTGCAAAGTCACCACTGCCAATGAATCGTTTTCACTGCCCAAGGCCACTGGTTTTAAGACTTTGGCGCCCTCAGGTAGCGTTATCAGCAATTTACCCGCCTTGTTTTTACTTAACAACTCTTTCAGCTGAACCCTGAAGCCATAACCGAAATGACTGGCAAGCACATACCAATCATCAGGCTGGCCTGATAACAAATGCAAAAATAACGAACCGGCTGGCGGATTAAGTCGCCCGGTCAACGGTTCACCCTGGGTTCTGGCCGACGGCAGATCATGCGATGAAGTGCTGTAAGCCCGCCCGGTAGAATCAAGAATATAAACAGACTGTGTGGTTCGACTTTTTACGGCATCCAGAAAACTGTCGCCGGAGCGGTAATTTAAACTGGTAACTTCAATGTCATGGCCTTTTGCCGCTCTGATCCAGCCTTTCTCAGACAAAATAACAGTTAACGGCTCGTTACTGATTAATGCTGTTGTTTCCAACGCTTGTGCGACATCTCTGGAAACAATCGGAGAACGACGCTCATCTCCGTATTTTTCCGCATCACGTTCCAATTCACTTCTGATCAGGCGGTTTAGCAAATGCGATGACCCCAGCGTTTTTTGCAGGTAAGCCCGTTCGATTTCCAACTCATCCTGCTCGCCGCGAATTTTCATTTCTTCAAGCTTGGCCAGATGCCTTAACTTCAGCTCAAGTATCGCTTCCGCCTGGATATCAGAGATACCAAAGCGCTCCATCAACACCGATTTGGGATGATCTTCAGTCCGTATAATCGCGATGACTTCATCGATATTCAGATAAGCTATCAACAAACCATCGAGGATATGCAAACGCGCCAACACTTTGTCCAAACGGTATTGCAGACGTTTGCGCACCGTCTCGGTACGAAAACTCAACCATTCGACAAGAATGTCTTTCAGCCCTTTAACTTTGGGTCTACCATCCAGACCGATCATGTTCATGTTAACGCGATAGCTTTTTTCCAGATCCGTGGTCGCAAACAGATGCGACATCACCTCATCGACATCAATGCGTTTTGAACGTGGAATCACCAGCAAACGGGTCGGATTTTCATGATCCGATTCATCGCGCAAATCTTCAATCATTGGCAGTTTTTTGGCGAGCATTTGTGCGGCAATCTGCTCCAGCAATTTAGCGCCGGAAACCTGATGCGGTAGCGCAGTGATGACGATATTGCCATCTTCCTGTTCATATTTGGCACGCATTTTTATGGAACCGCCGCCGCTGATATACATTTTTTGTATATCTTCAGCGGAAGTGACGATTTCCGCATCGGTCGGATAATCGGGACCTTTGATAAAGGTAAACAACGTATCCAGCGAACTGTTCGGTTCATCCAGCAGTTGTATACAGGCACCGGCAACTTCGCGCAGATTATGCGGCGGTATGTCAGTCGCCATGCCCACAGCAATGCCCATGGTACCGTTTAATAAAATATTGGGCAGCCTCGCGGGTAATAACACCGGCTCTTTCAAGGTAGCGTCAAAATTGTCCGCCCAATCGACTGTGCCCTGCCCTAATTCACTTAACAAGGTTTGGGCATAGGCGGTCAAACGGGATTCGGTATAACGCATCGCAGCAAACGATTTAGGGTCATCAGGCGAACCCCAGTTGCCCTGCCCGTCAACCAGAGGATAACGGTAAGAAAAATTCTGCGCCATTAACACCATGGCTTCATAGCAAGCCGAATCGCCATGCGGATGATATTTACCCAACACATCACCGACCGTTCTGGCCGATTTTTTAAACTTGGCGATCGATGTTAAACCTAATTCGGACATGGCAAAGACAATACGTCTTTGCACCGGTTTTAAACCATCAGCAATATTTGGCAGCGCTCTGTCCAAAATTACATACATGGAATAATCCAGGTAAGCTTTTTCGGCAAATTCCTTTAACGGCAGTTGTTCAAAATTCCCTTGAATTAACATAACTTACAAGCCATTTTCAGATAAATCCGGTTGCAGAACATGATCTTCTCCAGGCTTTCCTGGCATATTTGTTGAAGTGTAGGCCATTTTATTAAATATTTTCCTTATCATTATCAATCAGATTAGTTTTACTGAACCTTAGCCGGCGGTGGAGGGGTATATCTACGGTCCAAATCATTGTCGATTTTAACCGTTATACTTTCAACAGCTTTTAATGTTAACTTTTTATCGCTGCCCTTTGTTTCTGAAATGTAATTGCCCAACACCTGGCCATCTCTGGTTCGTATTAAATGCCCCATAAGGTAAGCAAATAAAAAGCTGGGTTTATGTAGCCTGCCAACCAGTATGTAATCAGCACCCGCATTTTTGCCAAGTTCAGCGGCACTATCATTGTGGTCAAAAAGATAGCCAACTCCACCATTGGCAATAAGATAAGCTTTAGTATCGACTGGGATAATACTATAGCCAGCCCTTTTTAACTCGGTTTCCAGCATGGGTTTTATTCCTGCTGTTCTTTGCAGTTCGGATGGAATTCCGGGCGCCAATGTCAAATCACGTAATTCAAAATCCAACAGGGCAATACGCGTTTCGGCATTAACTTGCCCGATAAGCAAAGACCACAAGAATATCATCAAAACAGCCTTCATACTTTACCCGTTTTAGTTAAAGAAACACTATTCCTGACAATTACTCAGGTGTTAATCATGCCGTTTGGCGTCTGCCGGCAATTTGGCAAACACCGGATGCTTGGCAATTCCATAATATTCAGGATAATAAACTGCACCCAAATACAAGCCATCTGGTGGCGCGGTAATTCCACCCAGTTTACGACTTTTAACCTCAAGCAATTCTTGCGTCCAAGTTACCGGCTGTTTTCCTGCGCCTATATCCATCAACACGCCTGCAATATTTCTAACCATATGATGTAAAAAAGCGTTAGCAGAAATATCAATAATGACCCTGTCGTCCTCACGATATACATCAATAAAATACATTGCCCGACAAGGACTTTTGGATTGACAGCCTTGAGCCCTGAAAGAAGAAAAATCATGTTTCCCAACTAAATGTTGCGCGGCCAAATGCATTTTATTGGCATCCAATTGGCTTGGACACCAGGTTACTTGCTTGCGTAATAACGCAGACTTTATTGGCCGATTAAGGATAACATAGCGATAAAAGCGAGCAATAGCGCTGTATCTGGCGTGGAAATCATCCACCGCAAATTTTACCCAAGTAATTCTTACATCATTCGGTAAATTACTGTTGCCACCCATCATCCAAGCGTGTAGTTCACGTTCTGCCGTGGTATCAAAATGAACAACCTGCTCCAGTGCATGCACTCCTGTGTCAGTTCTTCCAGCACATTGGACGGTAATCGGTTGATTGGCGACTTTTGACAAGGCTTGCTCAAGCACTTGCTGAACGCTACGTTGATGTGTTTGCCACTGCCAGCCAAAAAAACCGCTGCCATCATATTCAATACCTAAAACAATGCGAGGCATGCGAGCACCTTTATGGATTTGCAATACGTTACGCTAACAAAAAAAAAATTATTCATGGATAAAAACCTTAAGCCCTACATCGACCCGATCAAATAAAGCCAGCATATCAGCATTATTCATACGGATACAACCGTGTGAGCCGGGTCTGTTGATCATAAGTTCATCAGGACAACCATGAATATAAATATAGCGCCAGGTTGTATCAACTTTTCCATAACGATTTTTACCCGGCTCCAACCCACCTAACCAAAGAATTCTTGTTAGTATCCAATCGCGCTGCGGAAATTGTTTCCCTAATTCAGGAGTATATATTTCAGAGGTTGGACGTCGCCCAACAAAGACTGAGTTTACAGGCCGATCTGTACCAATTTTGGCTCTAATGTTATGCCAGCCAGTTGGTGTACGTTCACTACCCTTTAATTCCCCTGCACCCTTTTTAGCCGTTGAAATTGGGTAAGATTGCACCCTGTTTCCATCGAAATAAACACTCATCAACTGAGCGGCAATACTAATATCCAAATAGTTTTGTAACGTGCAGATCTGATTGTTTTTCATAGGGCAGCCGATAT
>SESD01000210.1_pt1 | contig 36048 bp, 27 predicted proteins | sample 3171411 | NCBI WGS metagenome assembly SESD01 (sample SAMN06051880, study PRJNA518727) | freshwater metagenome | biome: subpolar coniferous forest; feature: holomictic lake; material: water; isolation source: holomictic Lake 442, 16.5 m depth | place: Canada: near Kenora, Ontario | collected...
GATTGGGGTATTGATACGCTGGTTGCGCAATTACGTGATTTGCGCGTGCAGTCTCTGGAAACCCGAAGCCGGCGCGATAAACCCCCAAAACTGCCTTCACGAAAAGAGTTACAACTCATATTGGAGGGGTTGGGAGCCGTCTTATTTCCCAATCGCTTGGGGTTGCCCGATCTGAATGACGAAGGGATTGATTACTTTGTAGGCCATACCCTTGAAACGGTGCTACGCAAGCTTTATAAGCAAATCAGCCGCGAACTGCACTTTAATAACGGGCATCAGGGACTTGATAAAGCAACGCATGACCAAGCTATTAATTTGGCACGCCAGTTTGCCTCGCAATTACCCACGGTAAGAAAGTTGCTTGACACTGATATTCAAGCGGCATTCGAAGGTGATCCCGCTGCAAGAAGCCCTGATGAGGTACTGGTTTGTTATCCGGGTATTACCGCCATTATTCACCATCGGCTTGCGCATATTCTTTATCAGTTAGGAGCGCCGCTGGTGGCTCGCGTTATCGCCGAGATTGCTCATTCTGCTACGGGGATTGATATTCATCCGGGCGCACAAATCGGCGAGAGCTTTTTTATCGACCACGGTACCGGTGTTGTTATCGGAGAAACTGCGGTGATTGGATGCCATGTGCGTGTTTATCAAGCCGTTACCCTGGGTGCCAAACGTTTTCTGAAAGATGATAACGGGTTACTGGTTAAAGGTAATGCACGACATCCTATCGTTGAAGATGATGTTGTTATTTATGCCGGCGCAACGATTTTGGGTCGTATCACCATTGGTCACGGCTCAACTATTGGTGGTAACGTTTGGCTAACTCATAGTGTCCCACCCGGCAGCAATATCACTCAGGCCCATGTCCGTGGCGAGTTGTTCCATGGCGGTGCCGGAATATAACGTTTTATGATTTTCCTGGCTTTTACCCTGAAAGTTAGGAACCTTACGCGCCTGCTTCTATAGATTTTCAGATAAATAATTTCGATGCTAACGAATAGCATTCCTTTAGGGGACGGTATCCGTATTAACTAAATCTTCAGGTAATGGAAGTTTAATTTCTGAAAAACTACAAATACCGGAAGACGTGTAATCATTCAGTCCCTCTTTGAAAAGAGGGGTTAGGGGAGATTTTATTAGATAAATCCCCCTTTTTCAAAGAGGGATGTGAATAACTACGAAGATGGAGCTTCCAACGCATTAGTTTCTGATTAGAGATTGGAAAGACTAATTTTAATTTCATTAATTACAACCACCACAATAGGAATAAAGTCATGACCGATATACATGAAGGCACATCACATACCGCACTAGGCGATGTCGCCGCGCGTACCCTGGCGAATGCCACCAAAACTGTCCCTATGTTATCAACCATCACCCCGCGGTGGTTGGTTCATTTGATGCAATGGAAGCCTCTTGAGGCCGGTATTTACCGCGTTAACAAAGTTAAGAACGAGAACGAGCTGTTTGTTGATTGTTCCAGTCTTGATGAAAAAGAACTGCCGCAAACCTTTGTTGATTACGAAGAATGGGGCAGAGAATACCGCTTGAATGCCGTTAACACCGTACTTGACGTGCATACCCGTATCTCTGATTTATACAGCAGCCCACATAACCAAATCCATGAACAGCTGCGTTTGACTATTGAAACCATTAAAGAGCGCCAAGAAAGCGAATTGATTAACAACACCGAATATGGCTTGCTTAACAACGTTGCGCCAGGGTTTAAAGTACAGCCGCGTACCGGCGCACCCACGCCCGATGATTTGGATGAACTCATTTCCCGCGTTTGGAAAGAACCTGCATTTTTCTTGGCTCATCCACTTGCAATCGCAGCTTTCGGTCGTGAATGTACCCGTCGTGGGGTTCCACCTGCAATCGTCACGATGTTCGGCTCACAGTTTATGACGTGGCGCGGCTTGCCTTTGATTCCTTCTGATAAAGTTAAAGTGGTTAATGGTAAAACCAATATTTTATTGTTACGTACCGGTGAAAGTCGTCAAGGTGTAGTCGGTCTTTATCAACCGAATCTGACCGGCGAATTAAGCATGGGGCTTTCTGTCCGTTTTATGGGCATCAATCACAAAGCGATTGCCTCTTATCTTATCTCTCTGTATTGCTCGCTGGCGGTGTTGACTGATGATGCGCTCGGTGTGCTCGAGAATGTCGAAGTGGGCAAGTACCATGATTACAAGTGAATTTGATCAAGCCAATCTAGCGCAATCAGGTTTTACGGAAAATTCAGGGGCTGCATCGTTGCCGGATGTCGATTATTTAACCAAACTTGCCAACGAGCTGTTTTCAGCGTTGCCTTGTGATGGTTCACGGCTGGGTATTGGGACTTCGGCAGCTTCTGGCGGAGCGGTTTCGCCTTTGGCTGGCTTGGGTCATTCCGGGGTAACCGGTAGTGTCCCGCAAGCGGTTGGTTTGCCGGGTGAGGCTGAGTTGCGGCAATTATTTGCGCCGCGTCAGCCGTCTTTCGAGAGCGTTCCTGACAGTCTTGATACCGGTTCGGTTTTGGGTAATACGCCTTCAGTACCCGGCTTGCCATCGTCTTTTGCAGGTCTGGACAAGTCCGTGTTGTCGGGTATTTTCCCGCATGACTTTGGCTTGCCTGGGGTCGCTGAATTGCAACAGTTACTGGTTTCGCGCATTCCTACCGGAAGCAACATTCCCGGAAGTGTTGATGCCGATTCAGTTTCGGGTATTCCGTCGGCACAAGACATAACGGTTGAAGCACGGGCTGCGGCTGAAAAATCAGCGGATGCAAGGTTTTCTCCGCAGGTTTTTGAAGCCGAATTGCAAAAGCTTTTTGTTGCCAATCCAACGTCAGGCGGTTCGATTTCCGGTATTCCCGTTTCTACGGCAACGCCCGGTTTGGCAAGCTCCTTTGCCAGTCTGGATGCTTCATTGATCGCGGGTCTTTCACCCGAAGTCTATGGTTTGCCGGGTGAAACTGAGTTGCTGAAGTTTTTTACGCCTTTGTCGACGCCTTCCGGAAGCACGCCAGAAAGCGTAGGGTCGGGTTCATCATTTTATTTTCTGGATGAGCTAAAAAACGGTAGTTTTAATGCACCAGGGCTTGCTTCGGCGCATCCGCCTTTTGATGTCCATGCCGTGCGTCGCGATTTTCCGATTCTAAAAGAAAGAGTTAACGGTTATCCGTTAGCTTGGTTGGATAACGCGGCGACAACCCAAAAGCCTCAGGTAGTGATTGATCGGGTTTCGTATTTTTATGAGCACGAAAATTCCAACATTCATCGTGCGGCACATGAGATGGCGGCACGGGCAACCGATGCCTATGAAAAGTCTCGCGATACGGTTGCGCACTTTTTAAATGCGTCGTCTTCTGAAGAGATTATTTTTGTCCGTGGAACCACTGAGGGAATCAATCTGATTGCCAAAAGTTGGGGGCAGCAAAATCTGGTTGCCGGTGACGAGATTATCGTCACTTGGCTGGAGCATCATGCCAATATTGTCCCGTGGCAACAGCTGTGCGAATTGACCGGTGCAAAATTACGCGTAGTGCCGGTTGATGATAATGGTCAGGTGTTACTGGGGGAATATCAGAAATTGCTGAGCTCCCGTACCAAGCTGGTGTCGTTCACGCATGTCTCCAATGCCCTCGGTACGGTTACGCCGGCTCAGGAAATTATTGCCATGGCGCATCGTGTTGGCGCTCGTGTTTTGCTGGATGCCGCTCAATCCGTTTCGCACTTGCAGGTTGATGTGCAAGCGCTTGATTGTGATTGGTGTGTATTTTCAGGGCACAAAATATTCGGCCCCACCGGAATTGGTGCGGTATATGGCAAGGCCGAGTTACTGGAGTCCATGCCACCGTGGCAAGGCGGCGGTAACATGATTGATGACGTAACGTTTGAAAAAACCATATTCCAGCCTGCTCCAGCCCGTTTTGAAGCCGGTACCGGCAACATTGCGGATGCCGTAGGCTTGGGGACGGCGCTTGAATATCTGACCAAAATCGGTATCCAAAATGTAGCGCGTTACGAGCATGAATTGTTGGTTTACGGGATGGAGGCACTTAAGAGCATTCAAGGTTTGCGCTTGATTGGTACGGCTACGGAAAAAGCCAGTGTGTTGTCGTTTGTATTGGCAGGGCACAGCAATCAGGATATCGGTGTCGCTTTAAATAAGGTGGGTATTGCTGTTCGTACCGGCCATCATTGCGCACAACCGATCTTGCGTCGTTTTGGTCTGGAAAGCACAGTACGTCCTTCCTTGGCGTTCTATAACACCTACGAAGAAATTGATCGTTTGGTTAGTACCGTTAAACAGATTCAAAGTGGAAAAATTGTTTAACCGGTAGTCTATTATTGTCTGGCTCCCATAGCGGGTATGGGAGCCTTTACGTCTGAATATTTTTAAAATACCTTTACTTTCATACAGATGTCTTAGTCATCTCGCAACAAATAACTCTCGCCAAGCTTCACAATACTACTGTTTAGTTGAGTAGTGTGCGCATCGCGCACCACAACCAGAGTAGAAACCCAATAAGATACCCATTAGAAAATAATAATAATAGATTGTGGTGCAAATAAAAACCGTTTAGTGGATGCGATTTTAGGTGCGCGATGCGCACCCTACCACTGACTGTAAACACCATAGCACTATTAAAGTAGTTATTCACCTCCCCCTTTAAAAAAGGGGCACTGAATGATTACCTATCAAAATCTATAAATACCTGGGTGCGATAGGTGCAGGCTTCCGGGTTTCAATTTTTTTAGAGCGAATAATTTTCTTTTTGGGAAAAAAGGTTTGCTTCAAGCGTCGCCAGCCAACTACCAGCGAACTGGTGCCCAGCACCAAGCCAAATGATACCCATATCAGCATCCAAACATCCCATAGCGGCCTTTGATAAAGCCAGCCGAAATCCCAGTGATGCAAACCGGAGTAAAGCCAGCGAAAAACCCGGCGGCTTCTATCCAGCTTGGCCAACAGACGGCCATCTTGTGGGTCCAGATAAAAAAGCGTACCGGTTGCATCGCCCATTTTTACCAACAGAACCGGCAGCGGCTTTTCAACCAGGCTTTGATGGTGTCTTGGGTAGTAGTAGCTGTCGTATTCATTCAGAAGGGTTTGTGACTCCACTTGGGTATTGGCGGCCACGCGATTTACGGCAGCCAGTAAGGCGGTCTCGCTGAACCGTGGCTCAGTCGTGGCATCGTTAAGGGTTTGCGGTAGCCGCTGACCGTCACGGGTATGTGCCAGTAATACGGCGTCATTACCCAGGCGATGCCAACCCAATTCGACAATATCCGCACCGTCAACCGCTGTTGTCAGTAAAACCGGCAGCACCGGCTGCCAAGTCAGCATGGCTTCGGGTATGCCTTTTCCCAAGTAGCGGGTTATTTCTTCCCGGCCAGGATTGGCGGGTGAAAATATCTTTCCAGGGTTGGTATCAACAAAACCGCTGGTCGCCCAAAACAGGATCACGATGCCGCCGATCAGGCCACTCCAAAAATGCCATTTAAACCAAAATTCCCGGTAAGGTTGGGTGCGGCCTTGGGAATAAGTTGGCTTGCCAACGAATCCCGGACGCCAGCGCAACCAGCCGATAATAAGACCGGTCAAGGTCGCAATCGCTGCGGACAAGCCCAGCCATAGTTGTACATCATTGCGAATTTTACCCAAGGCAATTGCTTCCAAGGGTTTAAGCAAATGCAGCCAATTACCGGCCCAAAAGAAAGCGCGGTCTGTGCGTGTGGAGGCATGCAATACTTCACCGGTACGCTCGGAGATCAGTAGCTCGCCGCCATCGTCACCCAGGGCAATGCGATGGAAAGGACTTAAAGTCTCCTGATTACGAAGAATAATGGGATTCTTGGAGGTCTCCATAAAATCGGCCTTGATAATGCCGATGTCAGCGCTGTCTTTAAACCAGTTTTCTGCAATTTTTAATGCTTGATCTACTGAGGTTTTATGCAGTGAACCATCCAGCGCAGATAAGGCGAAATACTGACCGCGCGTATCTTCAACCAGCCATAACGGCTCGCCGGCACTGCGTACCAAGCGGGCATCAGCGATGCTGGCGGCTACACTTTCGCCAGCATTGACGGGTGGTTTACCGGCACTCTCCATGACTTTAGGTTTATGATCGGCAGCGGCCTTGCGGGCTTCGGCGCTGCGCTCCCAAGCTTCGCCCAAGCTGAGCCAGCAGAGTTCGGGAGCCAAGGTTTCGGCATGGGCGAGTTGCTGACTGCGATTTTGTGTAGTCGGCGTGGAATACATAATCACCAGGCCGGTAAAAAACCAAAAAAACATGAACAAGCCCAGCACCACACCTACCCAGCGATGGACTTGATATAACAGCCAATTTAAAGACTTCATGGTTACCCTCTTAAAAAATAAATAGTGAGGAAATAATTAATCGGAAATAGTGTTTCATTAACGGCCTGTTGTGGGAGCGACGCCTACGTCGCGACTAACGTTTCAAATCGCGACGAAAGCGTCGCTCCCACGAACGCCCCCCGACCGATTTTTTAAAGCCCGGAAATATAATTGACCAAAGCATCGATTTCATCCTCACTCAAGGCGTTGGCAATTGTATTCATGACACCCGCCGGACTGTTACTGCGCTCACCCAGTTTCCAATTGACCAATTGGGTACGCAGGTAAACCCTGCGTTGGCCGCCAATGACCGGGTAGGTCACTTGGCCTTCAATCCTGCCTTTGCCACCATCGCCGTGACAACTGACACACGCCGGAATAGCCCTGGACTGATCACCGTTGACGAACAAATTTTTGGCAAGCGGATTTTCGCCGCTTCCATCACCTTGCATCGGCTTTTGGCTGGCAAAATAAGCCGCAATATCGGCCATGTCAGCAGCACTTAAGTCCTCCGCCATAATAGTCATGACTTCGTGCTTACGTGCGCCGGACTGGAAGTTGTTGAGCTGTTTGACCAAGTAACCGGCATATTGACCGGCATGATTGGGTATTTTGGCATCACTACTGATACCCGCCTCACCATGACATTCCTGGCAACGTCCCGCATCGGATTTCTCTTTGCCGATAAGCGGGTTGCCGCTGCCAAGGCGTTGCGCAGTCACTTCCCTGCTCTCTTCAGCCGCCATACTTTTGACTGAAGCGAGCAGGGCAAAAGTACTGATAGCCAATAAGGCGTTTCTCTGCCAACGTTTAGGTGACAGTTGCTTAGGTCGCATGGGTGTCGATAAAACCGCCTTGAGGTCTTGTTGCGGCACCCGGCGCGACAATCCCATAATTATTTCGCAGCCTGCTTGTCTGTCGCCAGTTGTTGTACCGTTTCAAGCGCCTTTTCAACATTCTCGGCAGGTTTTAGTCCCGATAAAGTAGCCGAGATTTTGCCATCCGGTGTCACAATAAACGTAGTGCGCTCTGAAAAACCGTGGGTTATGTCGACACCGCGTGAATCTTTCTTTCCTTCAGCAGCTTCTCTAACGACTAAATCGTAGGCTTTTGAAATGGTGCCATCGACATCGGAGGCAACCGCAACTTTACCTGCACAATAAGCCGGATCAGCCGAGAAATCGTTAAGCCGGTCTATAGCGTCCAAAGACACGCCGATAACCGAAGCGCCAGCGGCCGCGAATTTGTCAACATTCACGGCAAAGGTATGCGCCTGAATATTACAGCCGCCCGTGTAGGCAGACGGGTAAAAGTAGACCACGACAGGGCCTTTTTGTAGAGCCTCTTTCAGTGAATAATTAAAGGCTTTACCGGCCTGAGACGCTTGCGTTTGAAAATCCGGCGCAGCATCACCCGCTTTCAGGGCAGCGATAGCGGGAAAGGTGATGGCGCTCGACAAGAGGCAGCCCAATAGAATACGTTTCATAGTTTTACTCTTAAAATAAAAAGGGGGGTTAAAGGGGTTTGTAGGTATCGTGACAAGCGTCATCACAAGAATTGGATATTTCAATCGCCTTGGTTGAAGCGGAATCAAAGTCACTGGCTTCTACAAATTTTACAATTTCAGCGGCCATATCTTCGTATCTTTTGGCATCGGTTACCGCATCAGCGGCATTGCCTCTTTTTTCAAAAAAACCTTCGACCAGTTTGAAATCGCTCTGCATTTTTTTGGCCAGTGCGATCGTTGCAGCGGAGTCCTTACTGGCGATATTGCCCTGTAAGTTATGGGCATTGGTGTCTATTGACTCCATCAACGTTTCGAAATCAAATTCGGCTTCGGCATAGACCATGCTGCTTGCCAGCACGAAAATAACTCCGTAAAGGTTAATCATCTTACGCATATTTTTTTTATCCTTAAAAGGGTGGTTTCCATGCCACCCTGTTTTTGTCGATAATTTATTTAACAGATTGTCACAGAGATTTGTCTGTTCCGAGATTCAGTCAATAAAAATAACCCGGAAAACAAGCCTTCCGGGTTAGGATCGAATCCAGTCAGTACGACTGATTTTTTATGTTAAGTAGCATGCATGAAATAACTTGACCGTTTATATCCCCTCACCCCAGCCCTCTCCCAGAGGGAGAGGGAGTAAGATTCCTAAGTTATTTCATGCACATTGTTAAGCAAGAAGTTCTTTAATAACTTTTCCATAAACAACCGTAGGACGTTCTGAACGGCCTTGGTATTTATAAATCAATTTTAAATGATCCAAGCCCATCTGATTGAGAACAGTCGCGTGTAAATCATAAGTATCAACCGCCGTGCTTTTATCTGCCACCTGCAAACCAATTTCATCAGTCGCCCCATAGGTTGTTCCCGCTTTAACGCCGCCGCCCGCAAGCCATTGCGTATAGCCCCAGGCATTATGATCGCGTCCGGTGCCGCTTTGGCCATAAGAGGTGCGGCCAAACTCGGAAGTCCATACCACCAGCGTTGAATCCAGCAAGCCGCGTTCTTTTAAATCAGCCAGCAAAGCGGCGATCGGTTTGTCGACGGCTTTGGCATGTTGTGAATGGTTTTCTTCAAGGTTGGTATGGGCATCCCAGTTTCTGCTGTCACCACCCACATCCGTGGGGCCGGAAACCACTTGAATAAAGCGTACGCCGCGCTCAACCAAACGTCGGGCCCGTAACAGGCTGGTTCCGTAGCCTTTGGTCGCGTCGTCATTTAAGCCGTATTGCTCTTTGGTGCTATCGCTTTCTTTGCTTAGATCAACAGCTTCGGGTGCTGTCGATTGCATGCGTGATGCCAGTTCGTAAGCGCGTACACGGGCTTGCAGCTCAGTGTCGCCGGGATACGCTGCGTCTTTCTTTTCATTTAGAAACTTTAAAAGGTTTAGGTTTTCGGTTTGTTGAGCCGCCGCTTCAGTTACCGGCCGATCCAGGTAAAGGATTGGCGAGTCACCCGGACGGAAAGCCGTGCCTTGATAAACAGCCGGCAAGAAACCGGAACTCCAGTTAATAGAGCCACCTGTAGGTTCTCTTTTACCGTTGTAGAGCACCACATAAGCGGGTAAGTCAGGGTTGGCAGTACCGAGTGCATATTGTATCCAGGCTCCCAGCGAAGGGCGCCCCGGGTTTAAACCGCCGGTATTTAATTTAAGTATCGAAATGTCGTGAGTCGCGCCTACTGTCACACTCGATTTGATAAAGGCGATTTTGTCAGCATGCTTGGCTATATTCGGCACCAAATCAGAGAACCATGCGCCACTTTCGCCATGTTGTTTCCAGGTTCTGTTGGAAGCAAACAGCTTGCCGACACCGCCTTGGGTACTGGTTTTGATACCTTTCAGAAAAGAGGAGGGAACCTCTTGTCCTTGCAGTTTGATCAAATCGGGTTTGTAATCATATAAGTCGATGGTACTGGGGGCGCCGTCCATGTGCAGCCAGATGACGGATTTAACTTTAGCCGGAAAATGGGGGACTTTAGCCGCCAGTGGATCTATTAAATCAGCAGCTAATGCAGCAGACATAAAGCCGCCACCGGGCAGTAAGCCGCTCAGTGCAAGTCCGCCCAGGCCGTATCCTGATTTGAGTAAAAAGTCTCTACGTGATTGATTGTTCATGATGCCTGTTTCCTATAAAAAAGTAATAGATGTTATTAAAACCGGTATATAAACTCATTAGAGTTTGCAACCGTGTGCACCAGATCAACAAAAGCGGCCGCACGTATGGGGTCCAATTTAGGACTGTCCTTTAAGCCGGTAGGTATACTGACCTCAAATTTACCTTCTGAAGTCTTGTCTCTGACGACTTTTTCATGGGTGTTCAAAAATTTGCCCAATGTTTCTTTTTCAGTAGCAGATGCTTTACGTGCAAACAATATTTCATAAAGCCGGTCCAATTGTGCCGACTCATCATTACCCGCCTCGTTAATAACCCGTCCGGCCAAGGCTTGTGACCAGCCAAATACAATGTCACTATTAAACAGTGCCAGTGATTGTAGCGGTGTCGTGGTGACATCACGTTTGCTATGGGCTTCTTGTGCGGTGGCCATATCAAAGGTATCCAGCAATGGATAAGGAAGGCTGCGTCGGGTAAAGATATACAAGCTGCGACGATTTTGATCTTTTTTATCTTTTGAAACTTTCCATTGAGTCGCTGCTGCTCCCAAGTTTGCCGGTATGGGCGGGAACACGCTGGGGCCGCCGACTTTATCTTCCAAATTACCTGAGGCTACCAGTAACGAGTCGCGAATTTCTTCAGCTTCCAAACGTTTGCGAGGGAATACCGCCAACAGTTTGTTTTCAGAATCAGCCTGAACCGCATCTTCACGGTAATCAGAAGATTGACGATAGACGCTGGACAGTAAAATCTCGCGATGTAATTTTTTAACGCTCCAGCCTTCCTTGACAAACTTGGACGCCAGATAATCCAGTAACTCGGGATTGGTGGGTTTTTGACCCGCTTTACCAAAATCACTGACGGTTTCCACTATGCCATGTCCAAAGTATTCTTCCCAGACACGATTAACGTAAACACGTGCTGTTAACGGATTAGTATCGCTGGCGATCCATTTTGCCAACGCCGTTCTGCGACCTGAAGAAAAGGCAGTCGGTGTAATGACTGGTTTTTCATCGGTAATAGCTTCCGGAAATGCCGGTTGAACTTCCTCAAGCTTACGCTCATGGTCGCCACCAAAAAACACATAACTAGGGGGCGAATCGGGATGGCCTAATTCACTGACACCAGAAATAGTCGTCGAACCTGAAGCAGGCTTTAGATCATCCAGTTTTTTCAGTTGCTCGACCAGTTCTTTATATTCCTGACTCTTTAGCGCGATGTCCGGCGTGTAATTTTTACTTTCCGGACTCACGCTGGCATCACGAAGGTAAGCGACCAAATCATCTTCGTCTGTCACATTAGCCAAGCGATGATTAACCCAGCGATCCAGTGCATTCCATTGTTCTTTGGGTTTAAAAATGGATTCCCGGCTGTCGGTCAGATAACGCTCATTATGATATTTAAGCGCCGCCTCACGATAAGGATCAATAATCGCTTTTTGTTTGTCATGAATCTCTTTGGTTGCCGCTTCCCATTTGTCTAATTGTTTTTCGTATTTGACTTCTACAGCGCCTTTCTGTGCAGGAATATTGTCAACGGCACTGGTATTGGCAAAAAATGACTGTAGCGAGAAATAATCTTTCTGGCTAATCTTGTCAAATTTATGATTGTGGCACCGTGCGCACTCAACGGTTTGACCCAACATTACCTTGCCCACGGTATCGGTCATATCGGTAGTAATTTGATATTTACGTTGCACCAGGTCGCGCGAGTTGCTGTTGTCGGGAAAGCCTGCCAAGAAACCGGTTGCTACCAAGCCTTCCTGTTTATCGGGTAATATCTCGTCACCGGCAATTTGTTCTTGAATGAATTGAGAATAAGGTTTGTCGTGGTTAAACGCGTTGATTACATATTCACGGTAACGCCAGAAGTTGGGTCGGGTATCATCATTCTGAAAACCGGTGCTGTCTGCATAACGGGCTAAATCCAACCAGCGACGCGCTTGACGCTCACCGTATCTGGTTGATGCCAACAAGCGATCCGCGAGCTTTTCATAAGCATCCGGGCCGGTGTCGTTGACAAAAGTGGCAACATCTTCAGGCGAGGGAATAACACCCCAAACATCCAGCGTGGCACGGCGTATAAAGGCCGCCCGATCTGCGTCAGCCGAAGGTGTCAGTCCTTTTGCTTCCAAAGGTGCCAGGATAAAAGCATCAATGGGCGTGCGCACCCACGCTTTATTATTAACGACGGGTTGGTCGGGCGTTTTAACCGGTTGGTAAGACCACAGTTTTGATTTGGCAACCTGTGGCGCTTGGGCATCAGCCACTACGGGTGGTGTGTCTGTCGCTATCGAGGCCGATTGACCTGTTTGCGGTGCTTGCGTAGCCGGTGGCGCTATAACTTCTGGAGTCGTTGCGGCCGCTGGCTTACTTTCAGTAACGGGCGCTGCTGCTACCGGCTTGCTTTCAGTGACGGGCGTTGCAGACGGTGCTGGTGCTGCTGGCTCGGCGGCGGGTGTTGCTGGTGAACCAATCACACCAACGGGGCTGTTAAATAAATCCGGCTGTGGTTTTGTACCGATGACACCGACCGGGTTATTAAATAAATCCGCTGCTGCCAAGGTTTCCCCAGCTATTGCGCCGGTAAGTCCCCACAAAATTGCGAGATATAGTTTCTTTTTGTTCATTGACGTACTCCAAAAATTAAAGCGTTCGAAACCTTTGTTATTGCCGCTGTATTAAAATTAGTGCTTGTGTTTTTCGGCAGGCGCTTTAGCCTTGGGTGCCGGTATGGCTACTTTAGTTAATGTACCGCCCTCGGCTTCGTAGTATTGAGCGCCAACATAACCAGCTACTTTATAGCCCTTGCCGGTTAATAGATCAGCCGACTTGCCGGAACGTCCCGAATGATTGGATACGGTGACAATTGTTCTTTCTTTAGGGATTAAATCCAGGCTTTTTTCCAGTTGGTCAGCCTGAATGCTCAGGTAAACAGGAAAGCCGCCAATTGAACTGACTTCATCGGGACGACGTAAATCTATAATGAGCAGTTGATCGGGTTTTGCCAGCAGGGCATCCAGTTCGGCACGGTGAAGTTGTAATGAGGTGGGTTTGTAAGCTTCGGCAGCGGCTGGCGCTTCTACTTTTTTAGCGCTTTTAGTTGCCCCAAAGGCGATAGGTGCGGCAAATATCAACAATAACAGCAGTAATTTAGAAGGTTTTTTCATGGTTTGTTCTCTAGGTTAATTATTAAAGCGCACAGCGGGTGCGTAATTACAATGCATTCCCTTGTAATAAAGCAGCTATCGTGCCAATGTGCTTGAAATAGTTGTTGTGGGTGGTCTAACAATATGATTTTTAATAAAAAAATATTATTTATTTGGGTTGTATTCAAGCCATTTGGTTAATGTGCTGTGTTAAACATCAATAGGTTTGCTGAAAAAACAGCAGCCCAGCATCAGACAGTGTCTCTAAATAAACAGATAGCCCCAGATAGCGGTTTAATTTTCTCAACAGTGCCGTGAGCAGAAGCAAAATCTCAATCTTTACGTTTTTAATTCTTGATTCTGGTGAGGCAGCTATAGCAAGCAATTGGCGTAGGGAGGAATAAGTCCACCCAAGCCTGTCCTGAGCTTGTCGAAGGGCGTAGCGCGTGGTGGCGTTTCCGGCATATCGTACAGAGTGCCGGAAACGCTTATTCTCGCTTGCGCTCAAAAAGCCTTATTCCGGCCTGTCGTTTTCGGCACTTAATCTTCACATTGAGTCGGAAAAATCAGTGGTGCGCGATGCGCACACTACCAATCTAAACAGTAGTGTTGCGAAACTTGGAAGGTGTTATTTGTTGCGAGTTGCTTAACAAAAAAAAGGCCCGGGATAAGCCCGAGCCGAGTCATGGGGATAGATTTACAAACGGAAATTCTATGCAGTTCTTTTCGGTTTCATGCTTGATGTAAAGCGTGACGGGGCGTGCAAAAACCCCGACCGGCATCGTTAAATGTAAACAGTTACATTTTTGCACTGACTGTAAAACCAAACCATTGCGGCTGTCCCAGTGTGTGAGAATTCCAGAGAATGGCACCGGGAATTTGATTGTTGAACACGTTCCTTGCCACAAAAGAGACATCGAAACCTTTATCCCGTCTGCCAACGCCGAAGGCAAGATCCGTTGTAGCATTGGCATGTATCCAACTGTACGATGACATCAAAGGATCCGATTTGTAACCGCTGGTGAATGCAGTATTAAAGTTGGCGTGGAATTCCGAGTTACCCAATGCTTCCATTCCCACCAATTTCAGCGGAAACCTGACTTCCGGCCCTACATTAAAAGTAAATTGTGCCGCACCGGGTAAGGTCATGCCAGTGGCATCACGGTAAGCGCCTTGATTACCCATTTCCAAGGGAACCGCGCTATTTTTAAAATCAGTATAGGTTGCATTGTTGTAAGAACCGGCAAACCGGATAGAGGTATAGCGTAAGCCTTGATAAGAGCCGTCTAATTCCACACCAAATGCGCGGACGCCAGGTACGTTACCGGAAGCCGCGATATAGGTTGACGGAGCAGCGGGATTAGATTGTCGAGCTAAATTGGTGGTATAAGAATCAAGTATTGAAACGCCTTGTTGATAATCTTTAATTTCGCTTAAGTATACGTCGCCATTAAAATAGAGATCATTATTGAGTAGTGCGGATTTGAAGCCCAGCTCATAGGTGTTATTAAGTTCTGCTGCAATCTGTGATGAGAGACCATTAACGGTTTGCGAAAAACCGGCTTTTTGTGCAAACCGATAGGAGGTATAACCCGTCCACTGGTCGTTAAATTTGTAGCTTGGACTGACGTTAAAGGTTGGTTGAACCGCTGAATAGGTTTCACCGGGTACTTGATTCCATAGGACGCCCATATTCGTCTGACGCAGGTTTTTGGCAGTAGCCACCTGAAGCTGCTGCGCGGAACTCAGGCTGTTATAGGCCGAGACACCAAAATATTGTTGCGACACCGAGTTTGCCAAGGCAATTTGTGCGGCGGTATTATTAGCTCCTAATGCACCGGCGCTATTTGAAATAAACCCGCCTGTGTTTACACCATTCACTATGCCTGGGTTTAGTGCGCTGCCAGCACCTTGCTCGAGGATAAATTTACTGGTGGCATTTTGCCGGTTTTCGGCACTAACTCGCACGCCGGTAGTCAAGGTGAACGGATCAGTGATATGCCATTTAGCTTCTCCAAAAAGTGCCCCCGTCTTGTTGTCGATAAGATTGGGGTTAGACGTCTGTAAGCCATTCAACGAATCTGACATTAATTTTTGACCGCTACCGACCAAAGGGTTGCCGGCAGGGCTGCTGGCGGTCGGACTAAGGATGTTGTACTGAGCGGTTGATGCAAACCACGCGCCCGCATCCGAACCAAAACCAACCGCATTGCCCAAGTTCATCTTGCGCTCCAACAGATAGACACCGGTCTGGTAGTCGACCAGACTGCCTATATTTGACGCTACTTTTAGCTCCTGACTTAACTGTGAAAATTCATGAATAGCGCCACCGCCATTTTGACTGATACTAAAAGGCGTACCTTCGTCGTTGGAGGCTTGAAAGTTATAGCCACGGGCTGCGGTGGTTGATGTCAGCTTGAAGTTACCCAACTGCCAGTCCAGTATTGATGAAATACCTCTACTGTTGGAAACCAGAGGAAATTGGCTGTTCATATCGAAGGAGCCTACGCCGCCACCGTTGAGATAAGTACCTGCGTAGGAGTAATCAGGCAAGCCCTTAACAAACCAAGGTCTTGCGAGTCGTGTTGAGGCATCGGTGCTTAAAGGATTAATCGCACCGTTGGCGTAATGGGTTGGTGTTGGCGTATAAAACAAGTTACCGTTGAAGAATTCGCTGGAGCTGGGTTGCGCATCCATATTCAGTCTGGCGGTAAAGTTTTCAGTCGGGGTCAGTAAAAAGGACAAGCGACCGGCTACGCGATCCCTGTTATACCAGGTTTGCCCGGAGTTATAGATATTGTGTGTGCTTCCATCGCCTTTGTTGGCATGTACTGCAGCGCGGAAGGCCAGCAGACCATCAACAACACTGCCGCCTAAAGCGCCATCACCGATCACCGTGTTAAAGCTTCCATAGCCTAACGAGCCAGACGCTTCCCTGGTAAACGAGGCTTGCTTGTTATTGACCTTCACCGTACCCATGTTATAGTTTTTGCCACCCGCCGTGCCTTGCGGGCCACGGTCGACTTCTACCTGTGCAACATCAAACTGATCAAAACTGTTCATGGGGCCGTAAGAATAAGGCACGCCATCAACGATATAGCCAACACTGCTATCCATTTGATCCGTTAAGGGCACCTGTCCGATACCCCGCAAAGTCAAGCCGGCCGTGCGTGAGTTACCAGAATTCCATTTGACATTACCAACACGCTTTAAGATTGAGTCCATATCAAGTGATTGCGTGGATTTTAGCTCATCACCACCGACCACTGAAGCGGAGCGGGTTACTTCTTCTAACTGTGCAATTTTAGGTCGGGTACGACCCTTAACCACTACTTCACCCAAATCCTTGGTTACTTCAACTTCTTCTTTTGCTGCTACTACTTCAGCAGGCTCGGTTGACGCTGTTGCAGGCGCTCCAGAATCAATAGCCGATGTTGCGCCGGTAGCCGGATCTGCACCCCCTCTTTGCGCCGCTTGCAATTGTTCCACTTGTGCACGTAAACGCGCATTTTCTGCTTGCAATTCATCCACAGCATTAACTTTATGTGTTTTATTTTTGGCTTTTCTTTTGGTGTCAGCCGCCTCAACGTCCGCAAAAGTCATCAGGGAGGCGCTTGCCACTAAAGCTGCAGCCACGCAGATAGAAAGTGTCTTTTTGCGACTTACATTGAGTGGGATAGGTTGTTGTCGGTTAGTGCCATCTAAAAAAACACCTGCTAAACTCTGCTTCATTATTTATTTCCCTTATTTAAAAAATTAAACCCACTAACCGCTTCAACGATATGAAAGGTACATTAGGTTTTTGGCTAGCCAACCGTTATCAATCTTGTGTTGATGATTAATTTAGCCAGTAACATCCCCGAAAAACAAAGGGTTATTGTGTTTAAAGCAAACACTATGCCACTAGTTTTTTAGTTGAATTTTTATTGATAATATTTAAGGGGGGGGCATTAATCAATTTATTGATTTATAAGTATTATTTTGAATAGATGCAGGCTTCCATTTTTTCAAAAAATACTATTTTGATAGACTGTTTAACGATTTTTAATTGATTTCAACTGCTTATGGATAGACATCCTCTGTTGATGCCGTGTCTGTTAATCAGCATGTTGGAAATAAGCCGGAAAGTTTGTTTGGAGTCTTTTTTAACGAATCTTTAAAAATAGAGAGCCGGTAGTTGATAAGATTTATCGGTTGTTTTATTCGGGGCACTCATTGTTATTGTTACGATGAGCGTATCGAAGAATAGGGGGAGTTTTATGAGGGGAGGGATACGGTTGCTAACCAAAAACGGCATTTAGAATTAAATTGCTTAAGCGAGGGCGGAGGATAAACAGGCTATTGATAGTCTTTTATTCACCACGAAGATACGAAGTTTTATTTCTTGGTGTTTTCGTGGTGATAATTTTTTAAAATTTTTGCGGATTGATGGTTGTTAATGACAGTTTGCCTTGGAGGCTTTGCTGGAATATGAAAATGTGCTCGTAAAAAATGATATTTTTTTAAATTGTTGCCAGTACTCTTGCCTGACGCGCTTTATCCAGGCGAAAAGCAACGATATCCCACTGAACATTACGAAAAAATGCGTCTATATAGCCTTGTGCTGCTGCACCATAATCCATTTGATAGGAATGTTCATACATATCCATGACTAAAATGGGTAATGTGGCGGCAGGTGAATGTTGGTGATCCCATTGCCAGTAATTTTCGAGCAAGCCGGTGTGTAAATTGTAACCTAACTGTACCCAACCGGAGCCACCGCCCAAACCTGCGGCTATGCGTCGAAATTCTTTTTCCCACACGGCAAAGCTGCCAAAAGCATCGTTCAGAGCTTTTTGCACGGTTTCGCCAGGCTTCTCGGAGCCGCCCAGATTATGGAAGTACAGTTCGTGTAATACGACAGATCCGGTACGTAACAGGTGTTCACGTTTGAGGTCGTTATAGGCGAACGGTGGGTAATTAGCATCATTCAAGGCGGTGATAAGCAGTTGCTTTACCGTATTTAAGGCTTTTACCGAACCGGTATAATTGTTTCCCCAGTGCGAACTAATGAGTTTTTCGGACAGTCCATCCAGCTTGGCTGGATTGAAGGGCAGGGGTTTGGGTTCGTGAAGGGTTGTAAATGCAGGTATTATTGATGCAATAACAGGTGTTTCCGGTATTGGCTCTGCCGCGAGAAGATCGGTTGCAAATGTTGCCAGTGCTGCACCTGCGGAAGCGTTGACTAAAAAATTACGTCGAGTGTAAGGGGGCATACAGTGTTCTCCGCTATAACAGTTTAATAAAACAGGTTTGTTGATGAGTGTATTCGATTTGTTAGCATGTATTAAATGTGCCTGCCACGCCGGGATGAGCAGAGGGCAGGTAGCGAACCTCCGTGCAAGTGTCTCCGATTGTCGGGGGTTATGTTTGCCTTTACCCTAGCTTGGTTACGTTGAAGAATTTAAGCTTGTCATCTATGGCACTGCATACCCGCTTCCTTGCGGATAGTGTGATTTTGTATAGCCTCTAAGTGCGTAAGTTGTAATTTGTAGGGCGCAATAGAGCGGTTAAGCCTATTGCGCCGTATCAATCGCTTACTCTTTAATACGAATCAGGTCATGGCAACCTTTGCAGGATTCGCCTACTTTACCAAACTGGGTTTTGATTAAGTTGACATCACCGGTTGCGGCTACTTTTGCCAATTCATTTGCGGCTTCGTTAAAAGTATTGGCAGCGACGGTTACTTCGGCTTTTTTCTGGAAAAACTCGGGCTTAAGGCGGGTTTGTTTCCAGCCTATCCCTTGATCAGTACCTTCACCATAGAGTGCGCCTAATCCAGAGTTGGCAACGGCAGCAATGGCATTGGCAGCCGCAGCCACGGTGTCTTTGTTATAGGTTTCGGGATGATCTACAACCTGGTTTTTTATTTTTTGAACATTCCAGGCGGCAAAAGAATAAGCAGACTGACGAAATCTTATTTGTTCTTCAATGGGGCCTGCGATTGCCGCTGTACCTGTTGCTGCAAGCAAAATGGCGAGGGTTAATTTTTTCTTCATGGTTTTGTTCCTTATTAAGTGTTATAAAAATGTTAATACGTTAAAAACTTGAGGGAGGCTGTGCCGTTTGTTGTGCGGCTTGAGCGGGAGACAGTTGCGATAGACCTCCCGATACGCCCCATACCACCGTGCAGGAAATAATCAACGACAAAATAAAACGGAGTGCGCCAAAGCCTTGGTCAGGAAGCGGCGCAATTGATTCTGCCAAGGCAACGGGAATTTCTTTTTTTCCTGTCAGCATGGGCGTGACCAGATTGGTTTTTTTAACCCAGCGGTAAAAAATAATGGCGACTATATGCAGCACAACAAACGCCAGTAATACATAGAAAGTGGTGCTGTGCCAGCTGGTCAGTTTGTTGCTGAAGGACTTGTCAACAAAGTTGAAGAAGGGGCCTTCAAAGGCGATGTCATCGTTGGCAAACAAGCCGGTACCCACCTGTATTGCGACGGCTCCCAGCAGCGCTATCACCGATAGCGCACCTAACGGATTATGGCCAATACCTTGCCAACTGCCTTTTAGATAGGCAGTCAATCGTGAAAAGGTAGGGAAAAAGGTTGAGAATCGGGAATGTGTCGAACCTATGAAGCCCCATAAAATGCGAAAAACCAGCAGACCTAAAATAAAAATGCCTAGTCGACCATGCCAATCAATGAGAGCGCCGCCGATTGTGGCAGTGATATAAGACGCTGCCACGGAAACGGCGAGTAGCCAATGAAACAGCCGGTGTGGCAAGTCCCAAATATGAATAGTAACTTTCATTTTAATGATCCTTTTTAACTGGCGTACTTAACTGAACAGCCGTAGGGTTTGGTGTTGGCTTTGGCTATTTTTTTGCCGGCTGCAAGATCTTCCAAGGCGGCACTGATGTAATTTTCGGCTTTGGCAATATCAGATTGATCAGCAGAAGGAATACTGTCTATACCACCTTTGTAAACCAACACGCCTTGGGGATCGATAATAAAAAACTGGGGCGTATTAGTCGCACTATAAAGCTTGCCGATTGAACCATCAGTATCTAAAACGGTATTGGTCGGCGTTGCGCCACGATGCGCATTTAGTTTTTGGGCAATCTCGCCGGTTACATTGCCTTCTTTGCCGGGTGCCGAGGTAATAACTTGTAGCCAGACAATGCCTTTGGCGACGGCGTCTTTTTGTAAGGCTGGAATGTTGCCGCTTTCATAGTGTTTTACGACGAACGGGCATTCATGGTTAGTCCATTCCAAGACCACGGTTTTTCCGTGTAAATCGGCCAATTTAATGGTGCTGCCGTCAGCGGCCGCTCCTGAAAATAAAGGTGCCGGCTTGTCTATTACGGATTCGGCAAAGACGGCTGTGGAGGTAAAAGCAAACGCGAGACTTAATAAGGCCACTGGATAAAATCGATGTAAGAACATATAAACTCCGTAATAATTATAAAAGGGATGGCAAGTACCGTGATGAGTCGTTTTTGATGGCTAGGCAGCATAAATTCGACCGTTAATAAATTGTCGTACATTCAACGATCCCGTTATAAACTGCAAACGAGACCCCCAAAAACATTAAAAAAGCAGAAAGCCAATCCATCGTATTTCTGCTAAAACTGATCCCTCATTGGCGAACAGGTAACTGACCGGGGCAGCGCTTACAGGTTTTATCGATTTCCTAAAGGAACTTGATCACATCGACTCACCTGTTGACGTTACCTTTGTCAGTTTATTCGTTTCCTGATAAGGAGATAACCAATCCATGGATACCTTCTTAATTTTGTAATTACCCGGCAGATGCCGGTTTCGCTCATAGAGCACGGATGACACTAATTGGACGGATTTCAACGGATTTTCTTTTTAGTCAAAAAGATACCTTCACGGCTTTTGTTACCATTTCAGTCGCGTAGGTCGGGTTAGCGAAAGCGTAACCCGACAAATCAACTGTAGGGGCGAATTCATTCGCCTTGGGCGGATAATCCGCTCCTACATGCTTTTCAAAATTAAAGTTGCCTAATTTCATGCTCATTTCTACAGCACTGTTTCTGCAAGCAGTGAGGGAGCAACGGCTTTTGTTACCATTTCGGGTGTCAATATTTGGGGCAGCACAATCGGCTTCTTTAAATGACTGGCACCTGCCGGATAAAAGACGTAAAGGGGGACGCCGCTACGCCCGAATTCAGCCAGAATTTTGGTTATTTCAGCATCACGGTTAGTCCAGTCGCCTTTTAGATAAGTAATGCCGCCTTGTTTAAAAGCATCAAGAACCGAGTCTTGGCTCAACGCCACTTTTTCATTTACCAAACAGCTAATACACCACGCTGCCGTCAAGTTAAGAAATACCGGCTTCCCTTCGCTGCGCAATTCATTTAAACGCTCTGCCGAGTAGGCTTCCGAGTTGCTTGAAGATTTAATGTTTACCGAGGTCGATGCCGGTGCGGATTCTATGCCAAAATAACTCCCGACTAACGCGAACCACAGCGAGAATCCGGCAACGCCGGCACCGCTTAGTTGAGCGGATCTTCCGGCAGTTTTGGTTGATTCGTAGAGCCAGGCGGCAAACGCGATGATAACCATCCCGCCCAGCGCGACAGCGACGGCATTGACGCCGGCTTGTTGTGCCAATACCCAGACCAGCCAGACAGCCGCTGCGTACATGGGAAAAGCCAGACCCTGCTTCAACCGATCCATCCACACACCGGGTTTGGGTAGGCGTCGTTGTAAAGAGGGCCAGTGGCTTAACAGTAAATAAGGCATTGCCAGACCCAAGCCCAAAGATAAAAATATGGATAACAGGGCGACTGGCGGTTGGGTTAAAGCAAAGCCCAGTGCGGCACCCATAAACGGTGCGGTGCAAGGTGTTGCAACAATGGTTGCCAAGACACCGGTAAAGAAACTGCCGCTGTAACCGGTTTGTTCAGCCAGTGAGGAGCCGATTCCCATGACCGAACCACCGATTGAAAAGACACCCGACAAACTAAGTCCGACCGCAAACATCAAATAGGCAACCGCCAGTACAAACAGCGGCGATTGAAATTGAAAGCCCCAGCCGATTTCTGCGCCCCCGGCTTTTAGTGCAATCAGTACGCCACCAAGCAAGGCAAAGCTTACGAGTATGCCCAGTGTATAGGCCAGTCCATGCAGCCGGTTTTGCCGGGGCGCTTGGTGGGCATGTTTTATTAACGCCAGCGCCTTAATAGACAGTACCGGAAAAACACAGGGCATCAGGTTTAATATAACGCCGCCCAAGAAAGCCAACAGTAACGCGGAGGCCAGCACCAAGTCGGGTTTTTTGGCAGTAATCGTAGCGATATTGGCAACAGCCGTTCCTGCAATATTGACATGATAGCCCTGCGTAACCGCGCCATTGCGAGTTTCTTCGGTAACCGTCAAAACGCCCGTCAGTTTCTCGTTCGGAGATAACGGTGCATCTCCCGGTTTTAGTTGTAGCTCTATGGTATCGCCATTAAGTTCCCAAGACTGATCAGCGCTGTGTACAACCTTGCCCCATTTGGCAGGATAAAACCAAATATTTTTAATAGCGTTGGACTGGAGTTTGGCGTCAGTTATTTGCAACGACAAGGCTTTTTCGCTGTGCGTTAAGCTGACCGGCCAAGGGCTTGGCACCGGTAAGCTGGCAAGCGCCGTTTTGATCAGTGGATTGCCTTTCCCGGTTGGGGTGCCGGATGAAACAATTGGCAAAACCAGTGTCAGATCAACTTTTTGGGGAATGCATATTTCTTCACAGACCAGCCATTTTACTTTGGCGTTAACCGGAAACTGAGCGCCGATAACGCTATCAAGTGGCACTTTAATACTTGAAATCAAGGTGACTTCATTTTCATAGCCGTAATTGGTTACCGGCCCCAGAATAATCCGGATGGGCGTTGGCCATTGAATGTCGCCGATGGTTGAGCCACCGGGAAGTGCGTAATCAATAGTGGTCGGTAAACCGGAATCACCGGGGTTTATCCAATAGGTGTGCCAATGAGGAATGATGCGTTGATGTACACCGACCAGAATTTCGTCACCGGGATGCACGGCATCGACAGACGCAATCAACTGTGCTTTGACCTGATCGGTTGTCGCTTCAAACGATGTCGCCTGTGCTTTTCCGCAAAGCAGTGCCAACAAAACAAACGCAATAGTCAGTGGACGAAATTCAAGCATAAAACCCCTAAAATTATCAGTAATAAGCCGTTGGTGTAGCGTAATCCGTTACTACGAAAAAACGCTGATCTAGCTACGTAATTGCTGGTTAAAAAAAGCAATGGTACGTTGCCATGCCAATTTTGCAGCCGCCTCGTCAAAACGTGGCGTGGTGTCATTGTTAAAGCCGTGTTGTACGCCCGGATAAACGTAAGCTTGATAGTTAATGCTGTTGGCTTTTAGTGCGACCTCGTAAGCGGGCCAACCGGCATTGATGCGTTCATCTTCGCCCGCATAATGCAGCAACAAAGGGGCTTTGATTTTTGCGGTGTCTTCTGCATTGGGCTGACTGCCATAAAAAGGCACGCCAGCTGCCAGACCAGGAATCTGCGTTGCCAGGAAATTAACAATACCGCCGCCGTAACAAAAACCTACCGCACCGACTTTACCGTTGCCTTCCGGCAGATTTTTCAAGACGCCAATAGCGGTGATAAAATCAGTGTGCGTTTTGGTTTGATCCAGTCCTTTAAAAAGTTCACGCGCTTTGTCTTCATTACCTGGATAGCCGCCTAACGGAAACAGGGCGTCCGGTGCAAAAGCGATAAAATTATCAAGCGCAATACGCCTTGCGATATCTTCGATATGCGGATTAAGCCCACGATTTTCATGTACGACCAACACAGTCGGCAATTTTCCGGTGAATTTGGCAGGCTGAACCAAGTACCCGCGTATCTTGCCGTAACCGACAGGCGAGGGATATTCAACATATTTTGCCGAAATACGCGGATCATCAAGCCCTATTTGCTGCGCTTGAGCAAAGTTTGGACTTAATGCTTCAAGCAATCCTTCGACAGTTAGACCCAGCACGGTAAATTTTGCGGCTGAAGCCAAAAAGCCCCTGCGTGATAATTGGCCGTGAACATAACTATCAAATAGTTTCAGCACTTCGGGTTCAAAGTCATTCGCTGTTTTACGTGCCATAGGATTTCCTTGGATATTGGTTATTTACGGATATTACAAACTAAAGTATCTGTGTCGGGTTACGGCTAGCGCCTAACCCGACCTACTGAACTATTATTTCGCGCGACCTTTAAACCCTTGCGCAAGCAGAGGAATCTTGTAAGCTGCACCGCGTCCTACGGCATAAAGCGTTTTCTTGTCTACACCGGCGAAAGCCAGATTTTGTGGCTTTTTGGGTAGCGGAATAACGCCCAGCGCTTCGCCCTTGTCAGTAAATACTTCAACTCCGGAATTTGATGCGACATAAAGTCGGTCTGCATCATCTATCGCAAGACCGTCGGCACCGCTGGACCAGACATTATCTTCATTTTTCCAACCGTCCAGTTTGGCAAAGTTTCTTTTGTTTGTGAGTGAACCATCAGCGCCAATGTCATAAGCCAGAATATGTTCGCCAAGGGTATTGGCCACATATAATACTTTTTCATCTTTACTTAACTGAATGCCGTTGGGGCGCTCAATATCGTTAGCCAGTCGCTTTAATTGACCTGTCGGGGTAATGTAAAACACGCCCGGATGAGAGGCGGGTGGATTAGGGATTTCTTTAGTCGGGCGGGTGCCACTGTCAGTAAAGAAAATACCGCCGCTTTTATCCAGCACTACATCGTTAGGTCGTTGAAAAGGTGTGCCTTCAAAGTTTTCAACAAACGTTTTTTGTTTATCAAAGGGATAAACAATGCCGACTTGAGGTTTAAGCGTCTGCACGGCAATAATCTCTCCGTTGGCATTGACGGCAAGACCGTTGGCACCATTGGAATTTTCCAGGAATGTTGAAACGGAATTGTCAGGCGCAATACGCAAAATCTTGTTGGCTTGGGTTTCTGTAAACAACAAACTGCCGTCCGAGTAGCCAATAGGGCCTTCGGTGCCTTTAAAGCCATCTTTGATTAATTCAATGACGATACCGCCTGCCGCTACACCGGGGATAGGCGGCGTAACAGGGTCTTCAGCATGAACAGCCGTTGCCAACGCCAAAGCGCCCAGCACTGAAAATAATTTTGAATGTGAAATTGTGGGTAACATCTTGTCCTCTGGAGTAACGTTAAATAGTTTTTTAAAACAATAGCCCTGCGGATGGCAATCGGCATTTAGTCTCAGTGTGTCAGCCCTGATGCGTGACGGGGTTTGCAACCCCGTTACTCACGTTTTAAAAGCTGTTAAAGTCTTCAAACGTTTCGGTCGGGGTTGTAAACCCCGACCATCATCCTTTATCTTTAAAATGGCATCGCTTTAATTGGGAAGCCGAAACCTTTTTCTGCCGCTAATTCTTGGGAGCCGTAAGAACCGCTAACTTGGTAATGCCTGATCTTTCTATTGAGGCCATCACTTTGGCAACGGTGCCGTATTGAACGGCATCATCGGCGTTAAGATTGAGAGCAATTTCAGGATCGGCGGCTTTACGGGTTATTAGTTCATTTTCAAAGGCTTCGATAGCAATCTCTGCTTTGTCCATGAACACTTTTCCTGTTGCATCAACACTGATATAAACCGCATCTTTTTCTTCGGGCGGCGCAGTCTCGGCGGTCTTTGGCAAATTAACGTGTACGGCTTGGGTCAATAAAGGGGCTGTTACGATAAAAACGACCAACAGTACCAGCATCACATCAACCAACGGCGTGACGTTGATTTCACTCATTACATCATCACCGCCGTCATCTTTTGTATTAAAAGCCATTAGATTTGTACTCCTTCCGCTTGTAATTCATCATGATTCGTTTTAAGAACCGGTTTTCTTGTAACTTGCTCGTTATAGTGAGACGAGGAAACCGTGCTGGATCCTTGACGCTTAATTAAGAACGCGGTTTTTAACGCAAGATGAACAAAGTCGATAGAAAAGTCATCAAGAAATGCCCAGATTACCTTGTTTCTGCGAATAAAAAAGTTGTATCCGATAACCGCTGGTACCGCAACGGCAATACCTACGGCGGTAGCAACCAGTGCTTCACCGATGGGGCCGGCGACCACTTCCAGACTGGCTGAGCCACTTTTACTGATGCTGGTTAGTGCGCCCATAATTCCCCAGACTGTGCCGAACAGACCCACAAACGGCGAGATACTACCGACAGTTGCCAATATGGCCAGACCGCTTTCCAGTGCACTGCGTTCTTTTTGCATTTGTTGACGTAAACGTCTATCAAGCAATTCCTGGCGATCACCTGTATGTTCAAGATCGTGAGTGGTGGTGCCGCCGTCAGCTTCCAACAAAGTGGCGAAGCCCGCTTCAGCGACTCTGGCGGCAGGGCCGTTATTGCCTTGTAATGCTGAGGCGGCCTGAAAATCCGAAGCCCCCCAGAATTTTTTGCCATAAACCCGGTTGTGATGCGAAATCCGCAAATGCTGTATACCTTTAATTAGTATCAAAGCCCAGGTCACGGCAGAAAACCCAATTAAAATCCATAAAGTGGCATCCACAATAAGAGCCGAGGTAATTTCTGGAGCCGCCGGTGCTATATCGGTTGCCGCTGAAGCCAGCTTGGTGGCGGCGGGGGCAATATCTGAAACGGTTGCAGCCGCTCCGTTAGCTGCGCCGGCAAGTTCAGCGCCTGAAATAGGTGTTTGGGTTGCTGCCTGGGAAATTCCAGTTGCAGTAGATGTTGTTTCTGTCATAAATAAAATCTCAACTTTGTAAATTAAAAGAAATAGGAACGGTTACCGAACCATCAATTGGGGTTGTTCCGCGCATCGCCGGAACAAATGTCCATTTTTTAACGGTTCTAACCGCTTCATCGTCCAATACAGTTTGTCCGCTTGATTTAAGTACGGCAACAGTGTCAGGCTTGCCATTGGCAAGTACATGAACTTTCATCAGAACTTTGCCTTCCCAGCCACGATCCATGGCTATTTCAGGATAAACCGGCGGCGGATTGTTCAAATAACCGGCACCCGCTCGCGGCTGTGTGACTTTTTCAACGGGTGGGGCGGGTGGTGCCGGAATCACGGGAGCCGCCGCATCAACTACCGTACTGGTTGATGGCGCAGGCGGCGGCTGGATAACGGGAGGCGCAGGCTTGGGTAGTACCTTGGGCTTGGGTGGCTTCTTAAGCGCAACCACTTTGGGTGGAGGCGGTGGCGGCGGCTGAATAATCGGCTTGGGCGGTTGTGGCCGAACAAACGAAATCTGCACCTTGGAAGGCGGCTTAACCGGCTCCACCAATGCTTGCTCATCGGGTAACTGCTTAAAGTGATCGACCACCACGCTATGTACCAGTATCGACAAGATGCCGATAAGCAGATAGTCCATGGCTTTGGTATCGCGATACTCAGTGCCGAGTCTAAAATCTCCCAATGCCACAGCAACCGATGAGCCGGAAAAGCCTTTTATCAGGCGATTTGTACCCGACTTAATGGAAATGACATTCGCCTTTTTCCTGTCCGGCGCGTACGTTGCCGGTTCACTGTTTTCAAAAGCTTTTAAAGGACTGTTCATGAGAGATCTCCCGTTTCTTAAAAAGTAACCGAACCCTGTCAATTCAACTATGAATCGATGGGGATAACCCCTAAGCGATCGGCTTTAGTGGGTACTGCTTGTAGAGTAAGCAGCTACCATGCCATATTTATAGAGATCACTTAAGAACGAGAAAAATAGTTTTTAAATTCCGATAACCTATTGTAATTAAATTAAATTTATTATCGGTATTATATTCTTTGGATGGCTTGCAACTTAAAATTCAGACTATTTTTAACGAACGTTCATTTGTCTGCTGTTTGTTAATCATCAGTTTGAATAACCTTTTGTTACTTGTGTGTTTGCTGAGCAACACCTTGTTGAAGGGAAAGTGAATTTATGGCGAGGTATCTTACGGTCATAAAGCGGATTTGCTGAAATTGATGATTAGCAGCGATTACTCGTCGCTAGTTTAGTAGGGTGCGCATCGCGCACAACAACCATGCCAGAGTAGAAACCTAATAGGCACCTGATAGAAAATAATAGATTGTGGTGCAAATAAAACCGTTTAGTGGATGCGATTTTAGGTGCGCGATGCGCACCCTACCACTTGCGATTACTCGTCGGCAGAATAATGACGGGTTAAATAGTCAAAATCTCCCTGGCTATCAATATCCAGTTCCGCTTCGGGCAGAGGGATTTTTAGTAAATTATATTCAAATTTGAATAACAGTGACTTGGCACCCCGGTCGCCTTTTAGTGTCAGCAGATCTTTAAAAAATTCGGCAGGAAACAAGGCGGGAACGCCAACGGAATGATGGTATTGACTGGTGACGATACGGTTCGGCGCACCTTGCCAGCCACTTAACAGGTTTTGAATATGGCTGGCGTTAATTAACGGTTGGTCGCACAGCAAGATGAGTGCAGCGGTCGCTGATGCAGGCAATGCTTGAACGCCGACACGAAGGGACGTTGCCATGCCTTCCTGCCAGTTCGGGTTAACTATTGCAGTAACGGCACCCAAATCGATGCCTGTTTGTATTGATTCGCTGTTGGCTCCCAGCACGACAACGATACGGTCGTTGAAAATTGAGTGTGCATTTATAAGGGTATGTTCCAGCAAGGGTCGGTTACGCCATTCGAGCAGTTGCTTGGGGCTGCCCATCCGACTGGATGCACCGGCGGCTAAAATAATGGCATAAACATTATTGATGGCTGTATTCATGTAAAGCGGCTGTGGACTTGGCAGACAGTTGTTGTCCGCTACGCCCGTTTAGTTGGGCATGAACACCGGCCATGATGGACAGCGCAATTTCTTCCGGCGTTTCTGCACCGATATCCAAACCCACGGGTCCAAATACCCGGTCGCTTATTTTTGATGCTTCATGGCCCAGGCTTTTCAAGAGCTTATCTTTACGATGCCCTGGCCCCAACAGTCCTATAAACGGGATATGGCAATTCACGATTGCCTTAAGATAGCGCTGGTCGTATTCGACATTATGCGTCATTAATATCAATGCGTTAAATTGATCCAGATCCAGGTTGTCGCGAATTTCTTCGGGCATCAGATGTAACAACGGGCCGGTTATCGGAAAACGCATCTTTTTGATGATACCGGGCCGGTAGTCTATCACGGTGATGCGCCAGCCAAGGGCTTTGGCGCATTGTACCAGCGGTATGGCATCAGTGCCCGCGCCAATAACCAACAAGCGCAAGGGCGGCTGCAGCAGATCGTAAAAGGCTTTGATGACTTGGCCGTTGATGACGTGCGTTTCAGTGCGCGGCTTTTGTTGCAATACGGTTTTTAGTGCTGAGTTCGAAAATGGAAAATGGGAGGAAGATAACAGCTGCCGGTTACCGGTCGTTGACACCGGCAGAAAATGGCTGTGACCGGCAGGAAAGTTGACATGCTCCGATTCATAGATAGTGACCAGAACTCCCGTCACATTGGCTTGCGCGGCAACGGCAATGCTGTTCAACGGGCTAAAGTTGTCTTCTGCTTTTAGTAATTGCAGTAAAACTCTCACCGCGCCATTGCAACCGAGTCCTAGACCCCAGACAATATCATTCGGGGAGCGCATATCATAAAAAACCGTTTTGGCTATTCCCGTCTCAAAAACCGGTAGCGCCTGTTCGACCAAGTCCCGCTCAAAACAACCGCCGCCCAGCAAACCAATCAGTTCACCGGCTTTTGTTATCAACATACGCGCACCCGCTTTTTGATAAGTCGAGCCGAAGGTTTCTATAATAGTTGCCAGTACGCAATTTTCGGTTTGCTGATTTAATTGCCGGTAGGCATCAATCAGGTGATTGATTTTATTAGCCATGGATTATCCAATCTATTTGAAAGTGAGTTGTATGCCGTTTTTTCAGCCACTATTTTTTGTCGGTTAACTCCAACTCAGATCAGTTCGCAGTAACGGCAATTGACGAACGCGTATGCCGGTCGCGGCAAAAATCGCATTACACACAGCCGGTGCCAACGGGGGTAGCGCAGGCTCACCCAGACCGGTGACCGGATAATCGGTCTTGAGAAAATGCACATCTACCCGTGTCGGCGTATCGGCTATGCGAAGCAGCGGATAATCACCAAAATTGCTTTGGACAATACGTCCTTTCTCGATATTTAATTCCTGAAACATGAGTGCACTAAGACCATCAATCACCGAGCCTTGCACTTGGTTTTCTGCTCCGCTTAGATTGACGATTTGCGCTCCGATGTCGGTTGAAACCACAACACGGTCAACCTTGAGTTTGCCCTCTTTGGAGACGGTCACCTCAGCGATCTGTGCAATGTAACCGCGATGGCTAAAATGAAAGGCCAAGCCTTGGCCTTGACCGCGCGGGAAAGTTTTTTTGCCCCACTCCGCTTTTTCCGCCACATGCTGTAAAACGTGCTTCATACGGTTGACATCATAAGGCAGGTCTTGCTTGCCGGTTCCGGGGATAATGTCCTTGTCGCCCAGAATTTCCAGACGAAACTCCAGCGGATCGCGGCCTGCTGCATGCGCCAATTCATCGATAAAACTATGGAAAACCCAAGCCAACACATTACTGCGGGGCGCACGCCAAGGCCCCATTGGAATATTGCATTCCAATAGAGTTTGCTCCAGCAGGCAGTTTTCAACCCAGCGTCCGGGAAATTCGTCGCCGGACAGGTTGGCACCGCTACCGGGTTCCAGCGTTGTCTTGCCATCCTTAATACTCTTGTGGGCAAATGTTACAAAATGGTTGTGCCAGGCAATCAACTTGCCTTGGTTATTGAGTCCGCCCTGCAAAAAGTGGAAACCACCGGCGCGATACTGGTCATGTTGCAAGTCGTCTTCGCGCGTCCACGTCAACTTGACTGGTTCTTTTACTTGTTGGGCAATGGCTGCCGCTTCAACAATATAATCGGGAATCAGGCGTCGACCAAAGCCGCCGCCGCTACGGGTAATGTGCAAGGTAATTTTATCTTTGGGAATGCCCAGTGTTTCCGTGACAATTTTTTGACCGGCTTCCGGATTTTGTGTGGGTGCCCAAATTTCAATGGTGCCGTTTTTATACCAAGCCGTGCAGTTCTGCGGTTCTATACTGGCATGCGATATAAAGGGATAACTGTAAGCTGCATCCACCTTTTTCACCGCGCCTTCAAGCGCCGCCTTAACATTGCCGTCATTGCGCAGAATCTCGGTACCAGGTTGAGCCGATAGTTCCTTGGCTTTGGCAGTAAAGCCCACCCAGCTTTCCGCCGCCGCTTCGCCATCATCCCAGACGACTTTTAATTGTTTCCGGGCACTAAAAGCCGCCCACGTCGAGTCGGCCACAATAGCAACACCCGGCAATAAGCCCTTAGGATCCGTCCCGCCCTTGATAATAAAAGCGTTATGTACACCGGGTAGTGACTTAATTTTATCAAGATTGGCGCTAACGACCTTACCGCCAAAAACGGGCGATTTTTCGTAAACGGCATAAAGCATCCCTGGCAGCTTTACATCAATACCGAATAACGGTTTGCCGGTAACAATACCGGGGTTATCAATGCCACCGATACGTGTGCCCAGCAGTTTATAATCTTTTGCGTCTTTTAAAATAACCGCTTCGGGCGCAGGAACCGGTAAGGTCGAGGCCTTTTCGACCAGCTTGCCATAATCCAGTTGCCGCCCGCTGGCAAGATGATGAACGGCACTGTCTTTTGCGATAAGTTCGATTGCCGGAAGCTTCCAAAGCTCTGCCGCTGCCTGGATTAGCATCGTGCGTGCCGTGGCACCCAGTCGATGAAACTCTTCGTAATTAGTCGGCGTTGACCGTGAGCCACCCGCACTTTGACTGCCATAAACGGGATCAAGGTCTCCCTGAAGGATAACGACATCCTTCCAGTTGACTTCCAGTTCCTCGGCGATCACCATGGGCAGCGAGGTTTTTATACCTTGGCCGATTTCCGGCTGTTTGCTGATTAACGTTATTGTGCCGTTGGTTGCAATGTGAATAAAGGCATTGGGTTTAAATTCTGCTGTTTCCAAAACGGTGGACGGTTTAGCGACCCGTTTTGCCGCGCTGTCAGCCGGATTGAGATAAAAACCGAGTACCAGTCCACCGCCAGCGAGCGCTGATTTGCGCAAAAAATCGCGGCGACCGGCATTTTCAAGATGAGTTGAGTTCATTCTGATTCCTTACTGGCGATTTCTGCCGCACGGTGAATACCCGCACGAATACGAAGATAAGTGCCGCAGCGACACAGATTGCCGGCCATGGCAGTATCAATATCTGCGTCCGAAGGCTGTGGATTCTTTTTAAGCAGCGCAGCGGCGGTCATAATTTGACCTGCCTGACAGTAACCACATTGCGGTACATCAAGTTCTTGCCAAACTTTTTGCAAAGGATGGTCGCCATTTTTAGTCAGTCCTTCTATGGTGGTGATTTGGCTTTTACCTACTTTGGAAATCGGGGTCAGGCAAGCACGGGTGGGCACGCCGTCAATATGCACCGTACAGACCCCGCACTGGCCGATACCGCAGCCGAATTTGGTGCCGACCAGATTGAGATGATCACGCAACACCCATAACAAGGGAGTATCAGCGGCAACGTTGACGGTTTTCGGCGTGCCGTTTATGTTGAGATGGTATTTGCTCATGAAGTCGATTCTCTCGTTGTTATGAATAACAGTGGTCAAGCGTTCTGATAGGGTTAGCGAATAGGCCGGGTGTTTTATTTGCCGAACAATGTATCAATAATAACTATGCTTCGGCACTGTTTAACCAAAGATCATGCTTGTTGCACAGACTTAGCGCGTATACCGTGCCGCTGTAATTTGTCAGCGTAAAGGTTGAGATAGCCGCGTTATCCTTGCTTGGATCAAACAAATGTTCGTCGATAAATTTGTAGTTTTTATCAAGGAGAACATGCTTGACTATATAATGTTCGTAACCTTTTACCTCGTGAGGCGTTACAATTTTTACGTTGGTAATCTCCCCGGTCTTGGTAAATTCAATCGTGGGTAAATGGGTCGCCACTTTTCCAGACCAACGTCCTGGGGCTTCTTTAGTATAATAAATATCCCGTGATGCCGATTCCTGTTCATTACCGGCAGCCGATGTAAGTGTAGGCATGATTAAACCGGCACCTGCACTGGCCAGACTTAAGCGAATAAAATTGCGACGTTCCATAGTATTTCCTTGTGATTGATTGTTGACTACATGTTGTTTGGCTTGAAACTGCTTTGGATATCATCCTGAATCATAGAACACGGATAACACGGATAACACGGATTGGACGGATAACACGGATTGGACGGATAACACGGATTGGACGGGTTTCAACGGATTTTTTTTCTTGTAGGTCAAAAAATACCTCTTGTAAAAAAGGCCACCGATTCACAGATTATAAATCGGTCTAATCTGTGAATCGGCGGCTATTTATTGATCCGTGTCTATCCGTCAAATCCGTCTCATCTGTGTTCTATTTTTTTCGCTGGCTGGTTATAAACTTTCTAATTAATGGCAAAGCAATAAAACAAACCGGCGCCACCGGTTTTAACCAGATTTTCCTGACCACAGCCTTTGCTGGCATGTGCTGAATTCCAGGAAGTATTGCCGCCGCCAGTACGATCAAAATGGCCAACCTGAGCGCTATCTTCTGCTGCGCTGCTGGTATAGTTTTTACAGGTATGGTCGTCAGTATCTGTAAAAGCGGTACCATCGGGTAGTGAGCCGGTAAGAATGTCGTGCTCATTGGGCTTGTCCCCGGCACCTTTAATAGCTTCGCTTTTTTCGGTAATCGCTGTTGTTCTGCTTAAATTATTGCCTAGCCTGGCTGCTTCCAAGCTATCGCCATGTAAATGTTCGACATTCTTGGCGACTTCCGCACCTTTGGCATTGTGCCAAGGCCCCAAGCCGATACGGGTACGGGCATGAATCGCAGGTTGACCACCAACAGCTTGGGTGCTCAAGTAAGCATGCCAAGTCTTGTTAACGCTACCCGCCGCTTCTGCCAGTTTTTGGCAGTGCGCGTCAGCACCCGCCAAGCCACCCAGTTCGGCACCCTTGCCTAATCCTGTGCTGGTAATAAAAAACCCCAGTGGTTCTTTAGGTTTGGCATCCGCAGCGGGCGCAGGAAGTGGAACCGCCTCGGGTGTTGGTGTCGCTGGCGCTACCGGACTTACTGAAGCAGCCTGATCAGCCGCCAAAGATAGCGTAGAGCTTAACAGGAGTGAAACAAACAGGATTGATTTCTTCATGGACTTTTCTCGATTAAGTTTTTAAGGATTTTTAGCAGATTGCGTGCCATTGCTTGAAACGGCCAGTGCTATCGCAAAAAAATAACATCAAGAATGACGTAGGGTTCTGTTTTAAATAAGCTAATATTTTCGATTCAGTTTTAGCCGATGCGGTCTGTTTTCAGAAACGTGATGGGGTTTAAAAGTAATGTGTTGATTTACAAACAGTCATTCAACAGGTGTTATTACCATGGCAACAGAATAGTCGTTGATTTGACCGATGTTGAGAAGTATAAAAGCTTGTCGAATGAGGTAATACATCTTTTTTAAAGATATGCAAATCTAATAATATCGTTTTATTGCATAGTATGGTTGTTCTATCATAACCACCAAATCCAATGATATTGGTATTATGATTTTACAAGGCAAACGAGTACATTATTATGGATACATTTATAGGCAGAAATTTTGCTAATGGACAAGAAGACCAAGCCTCGACGTTGCTGGCGTTTGATGAATTGCAGTCGCGTTCGTTATCATTGTCTGTCCGCGCGACTGCTCTGGTTTTTGAGGATCCGGTTTCTCGTCGATTGCTGGAACAGATCGAGCGTATCGCGCCTAGTGATGCAACCGTTTTGATTATCGGTGAAACCGGAACCGGTAAAGAGCTTGTCGCCCGGCATGTTCATGCCCTTAGCAAACGCAGTAACAATGTTTTTGGGGCATTAAACTGCGCAGCGTTGAGTGAAAACCTGATCGAGAGTGAATTATTTGGCCATGAAAAAGGCGCGTTTACAGGTGCTTTTGCCAGTAAAGAGGGTTGGTTTGAAACGGCCAACAAAGGCAGTTTGTTTCTTGATGAAGTCGGTGATTTACCCTTGGGTATGCAGGCAAAATTACTGCGTGTGTTACAAGAACGCGAAGTGGTTAAAGTAGGTTCCAGGCAACCTGTACCGGTAGATATCAGAATTATTGCCGCCACTAACGTTAATTTGGAACAGGCAGTTGCCGCTTCTCATTTTCGCGCCGATTTATATTACCGTTTTAACGTTGCAACCATTCAGTTAAGCCCTTTGCGAGAAAGACCGGGCGACATCATGCCTTTAGCAAGGCACTTCTTGAAGATTTACGGCGAGCGATTGGGTTATGGTGAAATCAAGTTATCGCCAGCCAGCGAAGTCACCTTATTGAATTATGATTGGCCAGGCAATATCCGCGAACTTGAAAATGCCATTCACCGAGCGATTCTGGTTTGCCCCAGTCATTGTTTACGCCCTGAAGATTTTCAGTTATCTGGTGTTAGAATTCTGGAGCCAGAGTCAATCGTGTCAATGACATCTTTGGAAGGTGCATTACAGCGTCTTTGTGAGCAAGCACCACCCAAACTATTTGAAATTTTGGAAGAGACAATTATTCGAACCGCCTTTGGATTCTGCGAGGAAAATCAGGTTCAGACTGCGCGGTTGTTAGACATTAGCCGTAATGTATTAAGGCATAAGTTGGGGCTCTATGGCATGCTGCCAAATACCCAGAAAAAAATTATAGTGGCCTATAGCGGGGCTGAAGCTTAAAGAATAGAGTCTATCAACTTTTAGTCGGGACGCTTGTATAGAACATCCCTTAAAGGGGTATTCTCTGTCCCGGCTTAAGTTGATAGCCGAAATCACCTTATAGACTTTCA
>SESD01000211.1_pt1 | contig 36025 bp, 41 predicted proteins | sample 3171411 | NCBI WGS metagenome assembly SESD01 (sample SAMN06051880, study PRJNA518727) | freshwater metagenome | biome: subpolar coniferous forest; feature: holomictic lake; material: water; isolation source: holomictic Lake 442, 16.5 m depth | place: Canada: near Kenora, Ontario | collected...
ACAGGCCGTCGTGAATCTGGCTGCTCAGGCCGGTGACGATCAGTCCTTCGGTGTTCTGCAGGTAGAACCCGTACAGTGCGCCGGCACTGAGGACCGCCAGAAAGCCCATCCAGGCATAGAACTTTACCCCCCCCTTGAGGACATAGCGTGAGTAATCGATGGAGAAGTTGATGAGTTTGTGCACGATCCGGCTCCTCAATCGTAGAAATAAAAGAACTTCGGAAAGGTATTGAGTTCAGCCTTGAGGCGGAATACGTTCTTCCTCGCAAGAATCAGGCTGACTTCGCTTTGCGGGTCGAGCAGGTTGCCGAACTTGCGCGCACCCACCGGACAAACTTCGACGCAGGCCGGATAGCGTCCCTGGCGGGTCCGCTGCAAACACCAGTGGCATTTTTCAACCACCCCGCGCATGCGCGGCCGGTTGCCCAGGTAATGCGTCACCGGGTTCATTTCTTCCTTCGGCAGGACGGGGGTGGTCAGATTGATGCGGCGAGCCCAGTAAGGGCAGGCACCCATGCACATACGGCAGCCTATGCACCAGTTGTAGTCGATCACCACCGGGCCGTCGGCCTCACGGTAAGTCGTTCTCACCGGGCACACCTTGACGCACGGCGGCTTCTCGCACTGCATGCAGGCAATCGGCATGTAGGTGGCGTCTTTTTCGGGAACGAGCGCGGGCTCGTAGTGATACTGGCCTTCGAGCACTTGACCGGCTGGGGTATAGGCATTGCCACCGACCTGGATGCCCAGCCCTTCAGGATAGCCCTCGTTCATCTTCTCTTTCGAGAATTCACCGCGCTCCATTCTGAGCACCTGGATCCACTCGATGCGCTCGCCGGGTTTCTTCCCGCGCGACTGGTTGTTTTCCTCGACACAGGCATTGACGCAGCGCCTACATCCTATGCACTTTCTGATGTTCAGGGCGTAGCCCATGAGCACACCCGGTAGCGCCCCAGCCGTGTCAACGGTCACCTTCTTGCTGTACTGTGCGGAGTAGCGCCGCTCAAGCCGTGCCCGCGCCTCGGCCTTCTCCGCGTCAGTCATCAACCGGTAGTTGCCCTGGAAATGCTCAGCCCATTCAACCGTCGCCTTTGTGTCGTCACTCTGGGTCATCAGTGCTGCAGCACCCATCAACGATGACACGCTCAGCAGTCCACCCGCTGCCAGAAAGTTGCGCCGTGAGCTGGTTGTGGCTGGTCCACCAGGAACAACCGGTGGCGGCCGCGCCGAACAGGCGCACGGCGTCGCCGGGTTGCAGTCGGCAGTTGGGCTTTTTTCAGGGGTCACAATCATTCTCCAGGGATTAATAGTTTTGTGTTGTACAAATCACAGCAACCAGCCGCCGGTTCAGGCCTGGACGCAACGTCGCGACTCATCGAAGTTCATGGTAGAAAAAAAAGGAAAACCCAACTTGATGCAGATCAACCTCTGGGGTTTTCGGTTGACCCAGAGGCTATTCAACTGCAGGAAGTCGGACCAAAATCGGCTCTAGTTGGCGTGCCCGGGCGTCAACCAGGCTTCCTTGAAGACCCATTGGACTTCCCATCCTCTGTCACGTCAGGTACAAGCAAGCTGTGTTCACCTCGATCCTCTTTTTATTTTTGGAGAAACAAAAATGACACGCTGGACTGAAACCTCTGCTGATCAAAATCACATGGTCACGATTTCGCAACATATTCCGGTTGGTGGAATCGTTCGGATTGTGCTCAACGATGGCACCGCCATAGAGGGGGTTTTTCGAGGAATGAAGGTTGAGAACAACGCTGGTCAAGGTGGTTGGAAGTTTCGGGGAGAATGTGAAATCGAAACCAGAGATCATTCTCGTTTTGTCCTGGATTACCTTGACATCAAGTCTGCATCCAGCATATGGAACGATCCGGTTTCCGCTGAATATCAACGTCTTGGCCTGATCACCCTGGATCACAGACATCCGGCGGCAGACAGCCTGACAAAAAGATAGTGACGTCGTCGTAGCGCGGCGGCACAATTTGGTCTGAACGGCTCACTACCAGCGCAACAGGCGTGGCCCCACCATCGCTCCCGCCAGTGTCGGAATTGCGATTCCCAATACGTACCAGATGCCAACGAATGGTGCAGCTGATTCGGGGCAGTGCAACGCATACACCAGCGTGCCTAGGGCGCCGGACAGCAGACCGGCGCCGGCACCGGCCAGCGCCAGCCGAGTGGGGGCGAGTCCTTTCAAGGCCCACAGCGTTGTCGCGAACAGTGGCAGCGAGATCAGCGCGATGCTGAACGCACAGGTGGCCCAGGTGTCGCCCAGAATAAGGTAGCTTCGCTGCGCTGGCGCGGCGTTCACGAAGACCATTGAGGCGAGCAGCCAAAGCGCCAGTACCGGCGCCACCAGCGCTGCCCAAACGCCGCCCAGTGGCACACCGGGTCGGCCCAGTCGCTGGCTTGCGATCAAACCGCCCAGCGCGAGACTGCCGGCAAAGACCAGCTTCATCCAGAACATCAACTCGCCAGTGGCCTGCAGCAAGTCGGCGCGTATGCCGTGCGTGATGACCATCAACACGAAAGCCACCGGTAAGCCGATGCCCAGCGCGATCGCGAAGCGCTGGCCGACAGCGCTGGCTGACACTGGCGTCGTGTCGGCAGCCAGCAGCAAAATGAGTTCATCGGTCTTCATGCGGACCTCCTGATTCTGGCCGCGAGCGCCTTAAGACCACGATGCACGCCGACCTTGATGGCCGACTCCGACATGCCGGTGAGTTGCGCCGCTTCGATCACCGACAGACCCTCCAGCTTGACGTGCAGGATCGGCAAGCGCTGTCGGTCAGGAAGTTGTGCCAAAAGTTTGTTGAGGTCTTTGCTGGCCTCGGCGGCATCCGTGTCGGACGACGCAAAGACTTCAAGCTCGTCGTCCAGCGGATCGGTTAACGCTTCGCGCGACGAGCGGGCGCGCAGCAAGTCAACCAGTTTGTAGCGGGCAATGGCGTGCACCCAGGCGGTCAGCGGCTGGTCGCTCAGGTAGGTATGCCGCTGGTTGTGCACTGCGAGCAGTGTGTCTTGCACGAGATCCTCTACGTCGTCAGGTTGCTGAAAAAGCCGCTTTCTGAAGTAGGCACGCAAATGTGCGCTCAAGGCTTTCAGAAAACGGTGGTAGCTCGGCGCATCGCCGCCCAGTCCCTTTAGCAGTAGCTCGCGCAGCTGATTCTCGCTGTCGGTAAACCGGGCTTGCCTGGCTTTAGTTCGTTCCATGAAGGCGTTAAGTTACAGCGTGGGTAAAAAATATATTCTGCAATTTTTTGCGCCAACTGTAACCCGCGGGCCGGTTTTGCAGAACTACCTAGCAGTCCGCATTGCGGCAGGAAATTCAAGGATCACAAATGAACTCGCAAAAACTGATCGTTCACCCCGGCTGGCTACGCATCATGCACTGGCTTAACGCCGTTGCGGTCGTGCTGCTGGTGACGAGTGGCTGGAGGATTTACAACGCCACCGCATTCCTTGGCTTCGCCGTCCCGAGTGGCATCACATGGGGTGGTTGGCTGGGCGGTGCTCTGCAATGGCACTTTGCCGCCATGTGGTTACTGGCAATCAACGGTTTTCTCTATCTGGCGCTCAATGTGGCGACCGGCCGCCTGCTGAAGAAGTTTTTCCCGCTCTCAATCAAAGCGTTGCTGGATGACTTGCTGGCAGCAGTCAAATGCCGGCTTGCCCATGCCGACCCGAAGCACTACAACATGGTGCAGCGACTGGCTTACCTGTTTGTGATGCTTGACAGTGTGCTGCTGGTGCTGTCCGGGTTGGTGCTCTGGAAATCAGTTCAATTCCCGCTTTTGCGCGAGCTCCTGCTGGGCTATGAAGGCGCCCGGCGGGTGCACTTTTTTGCCATGGCGGCGCTGACCGTGTTTGTGGCAGTTCACCTGGCGATGGTGGCACTGGTGCCACGCACGCTGCTCTACATGGTTCGTGGTCGTTAACAGGTTTTTGAAATGAAAATGCAATCCCCACCCCGTCTGGCCATCGATAGCGAGGTCGTACTGCAGGAAGCGGTCAGCCGCATCAGTCACGCCAACCAGATCACACAACCTGCCCGGCGCGACTTCTTGCGCCGCTCGTTGACACTGGGCGGACTTGCCATGCTCACCGGTTGCACGCTGGTCGACAAGGCAAGCGTCGATCTGGCGCTAACTCGGATTTCGCGCCTGAACGACGACGTGCAGGGCTGGCTGTTTGACCCCCATCGACTGGCGCCGACCTACCCCGAGTCGATGATCACGCGCCCGTTTCCGTTCAATGCCTACTACGGCGAAGACGAGGTGCGCGAAGTCGAGGAAAGCGGCTACCGACTCGAAGTGACTGGCATGGTTGCCGACAAACGCAAATGGGCTCTGTCCGAACTGCGCGCCATGCCGCAAATCGACCAGGTCACGCGCCACATTTGCGTGGAAGGCTGGAGCGCTATTGGTAAATGGGGTGGTGTTTCGTTCGGTGCATTTCTGCGCCATGTGGGCGCTGATCTGAGCGCCAAGTACGTCGGTTTCAAGTGCGCCGACGACTATTTCACCAGCATTGACATGCCCACGGCACTGCATCCGCAAACCTTGCTGGCGCTGACCTACGACGGGCAACCGTTGCCACCCAAGTACGGCTTTCCGATGAAGCTGCGCATGCCTACCAAGCTGGGCTACAAAAACCCCAAACACATTCAGGCGATTTTCGTCACCAACACCTACCCTGGCGGCTACTGGGAAGACCAGGGTTACAACTGGTTCGGAGGTAGCTGAGCTTGCTCAGAAACCCGGCAACACCGGCATTAGTGCCGTTCTCTTTAATCAATTCACATTTTGGAAATACCATGAAAAAACTCACCACCTCCGTTCTGTCAGCCTGCATGCTTTTCGCCAGCGCTGGCGTAATGGCACAAGACGCCATGAAGAAGGATGCCATGGCAATGGCACCTATGAAAAAGGCATCTATGGCCAAGGACGGCATGAAGAAGGACGCCATGTCCAAGGACAAGATGGCCAAGGGCGCCATGAAAAAGGATGGCATGTCCAAAGATGCCATGGGCAAGGATGCCATGGCGATGGACGAGATGAAGAAATAGGAGCACATCATCATGCCGGGTTCACCTGTCGCAAGAGCAGTCGCAAAGATGATCGCAGTCGCCGTCATGGTGCTGATGGTTTTTGCGCCAGTGGGGGCCAATTCGGCTCGGCCCAACAACAAGCCGAATCCGCCCGCGCAGGCGGGCAGCCTCTTGCAAACCGCTGTTTTCGCTGGTGGTTGTTTCTGGGGTGTGGACGCCGTGTTCAAACACGTCAAGGGTGTCTCAGAGGTGACCTCCGGCTACGCGGGTGGTCACGTCGTCAACGCCAGCTACGACCAGGTCAGCGCCGGCGATAGCGGGCATGCAGAGTCGGTTTTGGTCCACTTCAATCCGGCGCAGGTGTCGTACCAACAATTGCTGGAAGTGTTTTTCCGTGTGGCGCACGATCCAACCCAGCTCAACCGCCAGGGACCGGATGTAGGCAGTCAATATCGCTCCGCGATTTTTTACACTGACACCGATCAGAAGAAGATGGCGCTGGCCTATGTCCAGCAACTCACCAACGGGCCCAATGGGTCCAAGCCCATCGTCACCCAAATCGTGCCCTTGCAACAGTTCTATCGGGCCGAGGCCTATCACCAGAACTACCTGGCATTGCATCCTTACCAACCCTACATCGTGTTCAACGACATGCCCAAGTTGACGCAATTGCGTCAGCAGTATCCTGACCTGTACAAATAGGGTGGCCGGCTCCGGGTCTGGCGCAACCAAACTTCGAGACTCGACCGGAATGCGACTTGCATCGCGCGGTGCCCCAATCATGCGACACTACGCTGGCGATGCACCTATTCCTGATCCGTCAACTTACAACAAGATTGAAATGTACAAGACACTTTTCCTGATGCTGGTGGCGCTTCTGCTCTCGGCCTGTGGCGGTGGCGACGAAGGCAATGCACTCATGAGGCCGGGCGAAGACTGCCTCGCGGCCGGTTGTCACAGCGCCGGTAGCGAGCACCAGTTCACGCTGGCGGGCACCGTTTTCCCCAGCGCTACAGCGGTAGCTTCTGCCGGGCTGGCAAACGTCACGGTGGTAGTGCAGGACGCCGTTGGCAATGTGACCACGCTCACCACCAATGCGGCCGGCAACTTCTTCACCAACGCCGGCCTGGCCTTGCCCCTTGCCAGCGTGTATCTGGTTCGCAATGGCCAACGCACTGACATGGGTGGCGCCCCGCGCGGTGCCTGCGCCTCCTGCCACATACTTGGAAGCAGCCGGGGGGCAGTCTTCGCCAACTAACACTGGCGTTAGCTTTACAAGCCGCCAAACTGTGTATTTTCCAGCGCACCGCCAACTGGGTGCTGCCAAGGCTTGACAGACGGTACGACGGTCTCGATAGAGCTTTGGCAAGCTTACCCTTGTATCCAGCACTGGTTCGTTGGGCTTGGGAGCAAATATTCGAGCTGGGGCGAAGCGACTTCAACGAGGGCGCGGTTGCGGGAAAGTTCATGTTGAGTCAGGCGTGCTCGCACTTGCGTCGTGGCATCTCCAACCAGGCATTGCAAGCGCGTCTGAAGGGATCGGTGTGGAGTCTTTGCCGGAGCTGGTACCGCGCCGAGAATGGCCGCATCGTGGCCCTGTTTCCAGGTTTTACCCGTGAGTACGTGCGGTCAGTGAATCGGCCCGACTTGCGTGACTACCGTTTTGGTTGATGACGCAGCCATCGACCGGCAACCGGTGGATAGCATCTTTGCCGGCTCTGGCTCAGTCAAACAACTCTTTCCAAATCGACTTCTTGCCGCGGTAGCCCTGGTGATCGTCATGATGACCTTCACGATAGCCGTGGCCGCCATCGTAAGGTTGAGCAGGTTGACGCATAGGGGCTTGTGGCGCCGGTTCTGCGGCAATTTGAGATGGGTCGCGCACACTGCGCTCGATAATTTTGTCCAGTTCTCCGCGGTCCAGCCAGACCCCGCGGCACTGGGGGCAATAGTCAATTTCGATGCCCAATCGTTCAGACATCAACAAATCCGTAGTAGTGCAAATAGGACATTTCATGAATATTTCCCTCACTTTAAAACAGGTCGTCAAATTGGGGTCTGCGTAATCTTCATCAGAATTACTCGAAGTCGCAGTTGTTTGCTTGGCCGATCATGAGCAGGTCCAACGGCGTTTGCAATGTGTTGTCTCCGTGGCTTTACTTGGCTGATTCGTCGTCAACTTTTTCCTTCTCGCTGACGTCACGTATTTTCTTTAGCTGGACCAGGGTTTCGCCTTTGAGTGCATCAATTTTTGTCGTTGCGATCTTTGTCACCGCCGCCTTCATCTGGTCAGCCTCCTTTTGCGCTTCAACGGTCATTTGTTCTCCGCAGCCGCCAAGCAGCAGCGCGCCAGTGACAACGAATACCATGACCAGTTTTTCTTTCATTATTTTTCCCGGTTGAGTCTGCCATTCAAAATTTTCAATGTTGAAATTAGCATTAATTTCTTAAGCTGGCATTAATACGTCGGTGCTGAAGCTCACCAGGGTCGAAGCAGACTCCATGCATCCGTGCGCACTGGAAGATGCAGCGCCTATACTGTTCGTGATGACGCCCAGAATGTCGTACGCTTGAACCACCGGGTTTGACAAAAGAGCCGCCATGAAAAAGCACGCGCCACCGGTCCATCAATTGGAACTGCGTATCGTCAAACTCGCGGAGCTTTTCAACTCCATGGATCCGACGCCGTTCCATCATCGCGACCTTGATCTTGACGCTGTGGAGTTTCTGGAAAGTTGGGCCATGGAGTTTCCCCAGGACAGTCATTTTCGAATCCAGATTCATATTGAGCAGATGCCCAAGGAAGACCCTGCGCCAGTGATGGTGGAGGCTATCCACAACTATTTTGAATACAAATCGGTATTGGCCAGGCGAAATCTGCGTCTGCTTCTGCTGGAGGGACGCACCAGCTTATTGATCGGACTCGGTTTTCTGGCAATGTGTCTGCTTGGCGCCGACCTGTTGCCGGCCTTGCCTGGCAACACGTTCCTGCGTGTGCTCAAGGAAAGTCTGATCATTGGCGGCTGGGTCGCCATGTGGCGCCCGATGCAGATATTTTTGTACGAATGGTGGCCGCTGGTTCGAAGGGGAAAGATTTACCGCAAACTGGGCCAGGCAACAGTGCACGTGGTGTCGGCCAAAGCTTAAGTCCATTGATTGGCGAGCGAGCTTGATCTTGACGAATCCGCGCTAGTCGTCATTCTCCCGCTGACCCCGATTCTTGCCGCCTTCGCCGGAGCCCTGGCGGTCATGCTGCTTGCTGCTACGGTGGCATTCAACGCAATTGTCAAATTTGCTGATGCCCTCCTCGATGTGTTTGCGACGAATATTGTCGGGCGTGTGCTCGTGACAGCCGTAGCAGGTGTAGCGCGCATATTCGTTGCGCAGGTGGCAGCTGACGCAGCGCGTATTGTGGTCGCCATCAAGCACGAAAAATTTGCCGTGGTCGAAGGTGGCCGGAGTCCATCTCTCTTGCGTGTGGCACTGAACGCAGTTACCTGCAATTTGTCGGTGCAGCGCGTCGACCGGTGGTTTGTGACAGGACTGACACTGGTCGCGCGTTTCCTGTTTTAGTAACCCATGGTTGAAGCGGCCTTGCACGGCATAGCGTTTCACACCCGCGTGGTCGCTGTGGCAGGCGACACAATTCTCACTCGTCAGCTGTTGGTGAAATGGGCTCGAGGTTCTTGGCTTGAGGACCGGCAGGCCAAGCGTCGTCCTGAGACCGATTTCGACGGGCTTGTGACAGCCCACGCATTTCGCCGGGTTGACGCCTCTTAATGCCGTGTGACAGGCAAAACAATCGCCCTCCAACGCCTTGTGACCGGGAATCAACTTGCCCGGACCTACCATCAAGTTGGGATAGACGAACACCAAAAGACTCAACACGATCAGGTTGAGCAGCAGGATGGTCTTTAGAACGCGGCTCATACCCAGGCCCAAAACAGGAAGACGCTGATGATGTGGCCAAGCGCCAGTGCCGTGAAAACAATGAAGATCGGGATATGCACTCTGCGCCACTGGGTCATTGCATCAAGCGTCACCGCATCCCAGAAAACAGCCTGCTCCACCTCCGGTTTGGACAAACCCCGCAACTGAAAGTGTTCGCGTGCGCCCTGAACATGCCGACGTGATCGGTCCAGCAGCATTTTGCCAACCATGCCGCTCACAACATTCACGCTCATGGCAACGGTGGCCAGCCAGGGCAGGATGGCGTTGAAGTGCACGCCTGCGTGAATCAGCACCATCAAGGAACCCAACCAGGCGCTGAACTCATGCATTTTCAGCAGCCATTTTGGATCTCCTGACGTGATGTATTTGCGCTTGCGCAGCGAATACGCGAACGAGCCAATGATGAGCAGCGTGCCAGGAATTCCCAGGTAGCGACCAACCCACACCAGGTTCAGGCGATGCAGGACATAGTCGCCCGCCAGGGTGGTCGCGGCAAGCAGTCCCAACAGCAGCCCAAAGGGTAAGACATGCCGACGCCAAAGTGATATCTTCATTTACAACTCCAGGGTCAGATCGGTCTTGGGTGTGCACACGCACAGCAGGCAGGTACCCGGTTCAGGGTCGAAGTCGGGCGTCTGGCGGTAGCTCACTTGGCCGGCCAGAATCGTTGTCTGGCAACTGCCGCAGCCGCCAGCGCGGCAGCCTGAGGTGACTGCAATTCCATTGGTTTCGGCAAAGTCCAGCAGCGTACCAGCGCTGCTGTGCCACGGAAAACAATTGCCGGATCGTCCGAAGCTGACGCTGATGGCAGTATCGGTCGCCTGGTCCGGAATGGTCGGCGGGCTGCGAGTGGAACTCTTGTGCGCAATGGAAGCCGGGCCGAACGCTTCGTAGTGGATGCGCTCGTCGGGCACACCCCAGTTTTGCAGCGCTGGCACCAGGCTCTCCAGCATGGGGGTTGGGCCACAGATGTAAAAGTGATACGGCTTGAGGGGCAATTGTCGGCGCAAAAGATCAACATCCACACGACCCAGGCAGGCCCCAGGACGACTTTTCAGATCATCGGCAAGCGGATTGCTGAAACACCACACCAAATGAAAGTTGGCGTGTTGCGCGGACCATGCTTCGAGTTGCGACTGCAGCACCAGTTGCTGGCTGTGGCGCACGCCGCAGAACAACCAGACCTCACGCTCGGTTTGCTCAGCCAGACACCAGGTCAGCATGCTCAGCAGTGGCGTAATTCCAATGCCACCACCGATCAGCACCAGTGGCGTTGCGCTTTGATCAATGTGAAAATGTCCGGCCGGGGATCGCACCTGCAGCAGGCTGCCGACATCGATCTGATCGTGGAAATAGTTTGATGATCGTCCGGGCGGAATTGCACTACCCATCGGCGCCACGGCACGCTTGATCGATACCCGGTAGCCATCCGGCCGGGGCGCATCCGATAGGGAATAGCATCGGATTACTTGCTCGCTGCCGCCGCCTGACTTCGGTATCTCAAGGTGAAAAGTCAGAAACTGCCCTGGCAAAAAAGGGGGTAGTGCCAGTCCGTCTTGCGGCACCAGGTAAAAGGAGCAGACCGACTGTGTCTGATCCTCATAGACTTTGCGTGTGATTTTGAAGGTGCGCCAACCGGACCAGGCAGCAACCGATGTTTGCGCCTCGGCGTCAGAGCCAAACGGTAGGGCGGGATTGCGCAAATCCGAGCTGTCACCTTGAAGGGTCAAAAAATCCAGCCAGTGGCGCCAGAAGCTGATGCCGAGATAGATCGCCACTTGTAGCAGGATGCCACCCACAATGCAAAGCAGGAGAAAAAGTGAAGTCATGTCGCCATGTTCCCAATAAGTCGGCACGTAAACGCCCAAATAGGTTCGGGAATTGACTTGCCTTTTCGCGGCATCCTGAAAGACTGCGGCCCAGCGAATGCACTAGCCTAGGCTCAATTGCCTGGTGGTGCATTAATCCACATCAGTTAAACCGGACTTTGATGGGCTGACACTGGGCTACGGCTGGATCGATGGGCCAAAGTTCGGTTTGATGCAGACCGATGCCGCAATCCATGTCGGCAATTTGAACCTCGGGCGTCGTGCGACGGCAAGTTTTCAATCGACAAAAAAATCGGGGATGAAGCTTTTGGTGCCGGGTGTGACCGAGTACTTTTCCAGGTCGGTGATGCCATGCGCCGCCAGCAGCGTGTCGTCGATATAAAAGTTGCCAGTGTTGGAAGCGACGCTGGTCAAAATCAGCCAGGCGGCATCTGACAGGATCTCGGGCTTGCGGCACAGAGCCACATCAACGCCCGGAATCATTTGCATGGCGGCGGTGGCGATGGCCGTGCGCGGCCACAGGCTGTTGACGCCAATGCCATACCTTTTGAACTCACCGGCATGACCCAGCGTGCACATGCTCATGCCGTACTTGGCCATGCTGTAGGCGGTGTGGCTCTGAAACCAGTGGGTTTTCATAGACAGCGGTGGCGACATCGTCAGCACCTGAGGATTGCGCCCGGCCGCTGCCGACTTTTTCAACTCGGACAGGCAGGCCATGGTGCACAGGTAGGTGCCGCGAGCATTGATGCCGTTCATCAAGTCAAAGCGCTTCATCGGCGTGGCTTCGGTGTTGGTCAGGCTGATGGCGCTGGCATTGTTCACCAAAATGTCGATGCCGCCAAAGGCTGCCACTGCCTGGGTCACGGCAGCAAAGACGGCCTCGTCATCGCGAATATTCACGGCCAGTGGCAAGGCCTGGCCACCCATCGCCTCGACCTCTTTGGCGGCGCTGTAAATGGTGCCCGGCAACTTCGGATTCGGATCGGTCGTCTTGGCGACGATCACGATGTTGGCGCCGTCCGCCGCCGCCCGTTTGGCGATCGCCAGGCCAATGCCGCGCGAGGCACCGGTGATGAAGAGTGTTTTGCCTTTCAGGCTGGTGATCTGGTCTGCTGTGCTCATGTTCAACTCTCCTGTGATTTAAACTTTTGAGAAATCCGGTTTGCGTTTTTCCATGAACGCCGTGAAGGCCTCGCGCGCAGCCGGTTCATGCAGTAGCCTGGCAAAGCTGGCGCCTTCTTCGCGTATGCGCTCGGCGACCACTCCGGCCTGACTCTTTTTCATCAGTCGTTTGGTTTCGATCAGTGAATTCAAGGGCTTGCCCGCCAGCTTGTGCGCCTGGCGCTGCGCCAGTGCCGCAGCTTCGCTGGGCGGCACGATGCGGCTGATCAATCCCATCTCGAGTGCCGACTCGGCCAGGAACGGTTCACCCAACAACAAGGCTTCGGCAGCGCGGCCATAGCCCATTAATTGCGGCGCCAGATAACTCGATGCTGCTTCGGGGCACAGACCCAGATTGACGAACGGCATGGAGAATGCCGCGTTGTCGCCGGCATAGACCAGATCGCAATGAAACAGCATAGTGGTGCCAATGCCTACTGCCGGACCACAGACCGCGGCCAACAAAGGCTTTGAAAAGGTACTGATGGCGCGCAGGAACTGAAACGCGGGCGACTCTTGTGTGGTGGCCAAGCGATTTAAGAAGTCGCCTATGTCGTTGCCGGCGCTGAAAACTGTTTCATGCCCCTGAACTACCACGACGCGCAGCTTGGCATCGGCGTCAGCCTGCGCCAGTGTGTTGGCCATGGTGGCGTACATCTCTCTGGTGAGGGCGTTTTTCTTGTCCAGCCGGTTCAGCGTGATGGTGACAACGCCATCTGTGCGGTCTATCAGTATTTCATTCATGTGTCAGCCTCGTTATTTGGCAAGTGCCTCGCGCACGAAATCAAGCCGGTCCTGGCCCCAGAACATCTGGTCACCGACAAAAAATGTCGGGGCTCCAAAGACACCTCTGGCTACGGCAGCTTCGGTGATCGCCTTCAACTTGTCTTTGACCACCTGCTCGCTGGCCAGCGCCAGCATTGCGGAGGCATCAAAACCGGATGTCTGCAGCACGTTGGCCACGATCGTCGGATCGTTCATGTTTTGTTGCTCGACCCATATGGCGCGGAAGACGGCGCTGCAATAGTCGGCAAATTGCGGGTCTTCGCGCAGTTGCAAGCCGACCGCCATGCGCATCAAGGTGATCGTGTTGATCGGGAAAAACGGATTGAATTTGAACGGCACGCCATAGCGCTCGGCAAAACGGGCAAAGTCCCGAAACATATATTTGCCTTTGGCTGGGACGCTGGCTGGAGATGCATTGCCGGTCGCCGCGAATACGCCGCCCAACAGCATAGGCCGCCACTGCGCGCTGGCGCCGGTGTCGGCAGCCAGCGCCGGCAACTGGGTGAAGGCCAGGTAGGCGGCCGGGCTGCCGAAGTCGAAGTAGTACTCCAGGGTTTTGCTCATTTTTGTCTCCAGTCAAAGGGCCGCTGTTCAGAATTTTTCCATCCAGGGGCGCAGGTCCAACTCATGCGTCCAGGCGTCGCGTGGTTGGCTGTGCAACATCCAGTACTGGTCGGCAATGTGGTCCGGGTTGAGTATGCCTAGCTGCGCCTTCAAGGCGTAGCGTTCGGGGAAATTGTCACGGATGAAACCGGTGTCGATGGCACCGTCCACTACGACATGCCCGACATGAATGCCGTGCGGGCCCAATTCACGCGCCATGCTCTGCGCCAGTGCGCGCAGCGCATGCTTGGCGCCGGCGAAAGCGGCAAAACTGGCGCTACCGCGCAGCGACGCCGTGGCACCGGTGAAGACGATAGTTTGCGCTCGCTCGGGTGTTGCGCGCTGGACCATGCGTTTGGCGACTTCGCGGCCATTCAGGAAGCCACCGAAACAGGCCATTTCCCAAATCTTGAAGTACTTGCGGGCCGTCTCTTGCAAAATACTGCTGGGCGCGTTGGCGCCGATGTTGAACACCAGCACTTCGATAGGACCGATGGTCGACTCGATTTGCTCAATCAACGCCACCACCTCTTCTTCCTTGCGCGCGTCGCTGGCAAAACCGTGCGCCACGCCACCATCGGCAGTGATCTGGTCTAGCAGGGGCTGCAGCTTGTCCAGGCTGCGCCGCGTCACGCAGGCCGCAAACCCTTCGCGCGCAAAGCGCCTTGCAATGGCGCCACCCGTTGCGTCACCGGCACCGATAACCAGAGCTACTTTTTTCATGTTGATTCCTGCCCTCGCAGTGTGACTGCAGCGCTTGACCGACGCTGTCCTGTGTGTGACGTCTCAAACGCGTTCAAAAATTCCAGCAGCGCCCTGACCCATGCCAACACACATGGAAACCATGGCATAGCGCAGATTGTTCCGATGCAATGCATGGATGGCAGTGGCAGAGCGGATAGCGCCGGTAGCGCCCAACGGATGACCCAACGCAATGGCGCCGCCCATCGGATTGACCTTGGCTGGGTCCAGCCCCAATGTGTTGATGACAGCCAGCGACTGCGCCGCGAACGCCTCATTGAGCTCAATCCAGTCAATGTCGTCCTGCTTCAGATTGGCGTAACGCAATGCCGCCGGAATGGCCTCGATCGGGCCAATACCCATGATGTGCGGTGGTACACCTTTGGCGGCGAAACTGACGAAGCGCGCCAGCGGCTTCAAACCAAATTGCTTGAGTGCTTTTTCGCTGACCAGAATGAGGGCGCCAGCGCCGTCCGAAGTTTGCGAGCTGTTACCGGCTGTCACCGAACCGCGCGCCGCAAACACCGCTTTCAATTTAGCCAGACCCTCCATGGAAGTGTCGGCGCGTGCACCTTCGTCAAGGCTTACGAGCCGCTTTTTCTCCACCACCTCGCCGGTCTGCAGATTGGGTGAACGGTCGGTCACTTCTATCGCAGTGGTCTCAGCGGTGAAATAACCTGCTGCTTGCGCGGCCAGCGCTTTTTGGTGCGACGCAACAGCAAATTCGTCCTGTGCCTGACGGCTGATTTTCCATTGCGTCGCCACTTTCTCGGCCGTCAGGCCCATGCCATAAGCAATGCCGATGTTCTCGTCATTGTTAAACATTGTGGGTGACAGCGACGGTGCATTGCCCATCATGGGCACCATGCTCATGCTCTCCACGCCAGCGGCAATCATGACATCCGCTTCGCCAACCCGAATACGGTCGGCCGCCATCTGAACGGCAGAAAGGCCGGAGGCGCAAAAGCGATTCACGGTAATGCCGCCGACGTTGGTCGGCAGGCCGGCCAGCACAGCGCCAATGCGTGCAATGTTCAGGCCCTGCTGACCTTCCGGGATGGCACAACCACAGATCAGATCTTCAATTGCCTGCGGGTCGAGCGAAGGCGCTTGCGCCAACGCTGCCTGCAAAACTTTAACCAGCAGTTCGTCCGGACGCGTATTGCGGAAAAACCCGCGGTGCGAACGTCCAATAGGCGTGCGTGTGGCGGCAACGATGTAGGCCTCTTGAATTTTTTTCATATTAGTTCCTCACTGGCTTACCTGTTGACATCATTCCCATGATCCGTTCCTGAGTTTTTGAATTCACCAGCAATTCGCAGAAAGCTTTTCGCTCCAGTGTCATCAGATACTCTTCACTCACCAGGCTACCGGCGTCCACATCGCCACCGCACACCACGTTGGCAATCAGGCCGGCAATATGAAAATCGTGGGCGCTGATAAAGCCGCCATCGCGCATATTGACCAGCGAGCCCTTGATGGTTGCCGCGCCACTGCGCCCGGCCACCGCGAACAGGCGTTTGTGTGGTGCGCGGTAGCCGCCAGCGAACAGGGCTTTGGCCTCGTTGATGGCGACAAACAGCAACTCGTCCTTGTGCGGCACGATGACGTCGCTGTCCAGCAAATAGCCCAGCTTGCGGGACTCCAGCGCGCTGGTTCCCACCTTGGCCATGGCGGCTGCGGTGAAACCCTCGGTCAGGAAAGGCAACAAATCCTTGCCAGTGGAAGCAGTCGCTTTTTCGGCGGCACGGCGTGCGATATAGGTCAGGCCGCCAGAACCCGGTACCAGGCCAACACCCACTTCCACCAGGCCGATATAGCTTTCCATGGCGACGACACGCCTGGCCGAGTACACCGCTAATTCGCAGCCGCCGCCCAGCGCCAAACCACGCACCGCCGACACCACCGGAATGTTGCTGTAGCGCAGCCTGAGCATGGCCTGCTGCATCTCCAACTCGGCGCCATCAATCGCCTGCACGCCGGCCATCATGAAGGCCGGAAGCATGGCCTGCAGATCAGCGCCGGCTGAAAAAATCTCATCATTCGACCAGATGACCAAGCCCTGGTGGTTGGCTTCGGCCAGTTCCAGGCCTTGCATCAAGCCTTCGATGACACCGGGACTGATGGCGTGCATCTTGGTTTTTATGCTGGCAATGAGTACGCTATCGCAGGGGCTTTCATGGGTTGCGTCGAGCGTCCAAAGCCGAATCGCATCATCCTCGTGCAGCGTCTTGCCAGCAACCTCAAACCTGGGTCCATTGGCCCCCAGCACGCTCTCAGGGAAGTGCTGGCGCGCATAGACCGGCAGGCTGCGCGGCAAGACGAACTGACCGGAACTGGGGTTCCACGAACCTTTTTCTGTGTGTACACCACCCGCGTCGGCTACCAGTCCTTTGAAGACCCAATCGGGCAGCGGTGCCTTGCATAAAGCCTTGCCGGCATCGATGTCCTCTTTGATCATGTTGGCCACTGTCAGCCAACCGGCTTCCTGCCACAACTCGAACGGACCCTGCTTCAAGCCAAAGCCCCAGCGCAGGCAAAAGTCGACGTCACGCGCGTTGTCGGCAATGGATGCCAGGTGCACGGCGGCGTAGTGAAAACTGTTGCGCAAAATAGCCCACAAAAATTGCCCCTGCGCGCCTTCGCTGTTGCGCAGCAGTTTCAGTCGCTCGGCCGCCGGCTTTTTCAGCATGCGGCTGTAAACTTCGTCGCCCTTTTCGCCCGCCGGCACATAGTCTTTGGTGGCCAGGTCAAAGCGCAAAATGTCACGCCCGACCTTCTTGAAAAAGCCGGCCTTGCTTTTTTGCCCCAGGTTGCCCATTTCGAGCAAAGTCTTGAGCACTTCAGGTGTTGCGAAACTCTCGTAGAAAGGATCGGCTTCCAGGCTCAAGGTATCCTGCAAAGTCTTGATCACATGGGCCATGGTGTCCAGCCCCACCACGTCGGCGGTGCGGAAAGTGCCCGAACTGGCCCGACCCATCTTCTTGCCGGTGAGGTCATCCACCACGTCATAGGTCAGGCCGAAATTGGCCACCTCTTTCATGGTCGCCAGCATGCCGGCAATACCAACACGGTTGGCAATGAAGTTGGGCGAGTCTTTGGCCCGCACCACACCTTTGCCCAGGCTGCTGGTGACAAAGGCTTCCAGGTCGTCCAGGATCTGGGGCTGGGTGGTGGGCGTGTTGATCAATTCCACCAGCATCATGTAACGCGGTGGATTGAAAAAGTGGATGCCGCAAAAGCGTGGCTTGATTTCCTCGGGCAGCGCTTCACTCAGCTTGGTTATCGACAGACCCGAGGTGTTGGACGCGACGATGGCGTGCGGCGCCAGAAAGGGCGCGATCTTTTTGTACAGATCGAGCTTCCAGTCCATGCGCTCGGCAATCGCCTCAATGACAAGATCACAGTCCTTGAGCAGTTCCAGATGCTCTTCGTAATTGGCCTGTTCAATCAGGTCGGCATCTTCCGGCACACCCAGCGGCGCCGGCTTGAGCTTTTTCAATCCATCAACGGCGCGCGTCACGATGCCGTTTTTCAATCCTTCCCTGGCGGGCAGGTCAAACAAAATGACCGGCACCTTGACATTGACCAGATGGGCGGCAATCTGCGCTCCCATCACACCGGCACCCAGCACAGCTACTTTTTTGACACTGAAACGCGACATGACTGATCCTGAAATGAATTTGAAGAACTTTGCGGGACAGACATCAACCGCCTGGCGGCAAGCTCTGTCCTCAACCGATCAGGGTGTGCGGACCCAGGTCTGGGTTCGCCCGAAGAAGGCAATCGAGCCGCGCACTTCAAGTTTCTTGCCGCCTTCGATCGGGGTCAGACGCAAGGTGTATTCCTTGCCATTTTCCGGGTCGAGAATTTTGCCTCCTTCCCACACATCCTTGTCGGCGACCTTCTTGCCCCCGCGAATAATTTCCAGACCCAGCATCGGCTTGTCCTTGCGGTCGTCGCTGCACTCCTTGCAGACACCTTTTTGATCAGCTTCCTTGCGCAGCAGCTTTTCAATGCGACCACTGATCACGCCGTTAACTTCGGAAATCTGAATCTGGCTTTTGAGTTCTCCGGTCTTGTCGTCAATGCTGTGCCAATTGCCCACGGGTGACATCTGCGCCTGGGCACCGACAAAGGCACCTAGGGCGGCAACTGCCAAGGTGCAGCGAATCACAAATCGGGTAGTTTTCATCACATGTCTCCTAGGGGTGGTTTTTTGGGAAAAGGTTTAGGCCAGCGCGGCATCGGTATCCATCAACACCTTGCTGCCTGCACGCGCGGTTCGCATCAAGGTGGCGGTCTCGGGGAATAGCTTGGCAAAGTAGAAACGCGCGGTCTGCACTTTGCCCAGGTAGAACGGGTCGGTGTTGCCAGCGGCGATTTCGCGCAGCGCAACTTGCGCCATGCGAGCCCAGAAGTAGCCAAACACCAGATGGCCAGCAACGCGCAGGTAGTCTACCGCCGCGGCACCTACTTCTTCAGGGTTCTGGAAACCCTTGAAACCGATCTCGGTAGTGAATTTGGTCATCTGCTCGCCAAGGACAGCAATCGGCGTGATGAATTCGGCCATTTTTTCATTGACGCCTTCCTCGGCCACCAACTGGCCCACGAGCTTGCCAAATTTGCGCAAAGTGGCGCCGTTGTTGCCCAGAATCTTGCGCCCCAGCAGGTCCAGCGATTGGACGGTGTTGGTGCCCTCGTAAATCATGTTGATTCGGGCATCACGAACATACTGCTCCACACCCCATTCCTTGATGTAGCCATGGCCGCCGAACACCTGCAGGCAGGCCGATGTGGCAGTCCAGCCGTTGTCAGTCACAAAGGCCTTGACGATGGGTGTGAGCATGGCCAGCAGCTCGCCCGAGTCTTTGCGCACTTTCTCATCTGGATGGTTGTACTCTTTTTCCAGCAGCATGGCGCTGTAGCACAGCAAGGCGCGCCCGCCTTCCGAGTAGGCCTTGGCAGTGAGCAGCATTTTGCGCACATCCGGGTGCACGATGATGGGGTCAGCCGGCTTGTCCTTGGCCTTGGGGCCGGACAGTGAGCGCATTTGAATGCGGTCTTTGGCATAGACAAGTGCGTTCTGGTAAGCCACTTCGGTCAGTCCAAGGGACTGGTTGCCGACACCCAGACGCGCCGCATTCATCATGACAAACATGCCGTTCATGCCCTTGTTGGGCAGGCCCACCATGGTGCCGACAGCGCCGTCGAGCACAATCTGGGCGGTGGCGTTGCCGTTGATGCCCATTTTGTGTTCCAGGCCTCCGCAGAAAATGCCGTTGCGCGCTCCCAATGAACCGTCTTTGTTGACCAGGAACTTGGGTACGATGAACAGGCTGACACCCTTGATGCCGACCGGTGCATCGGGCAGCCTGGCCAGTACCAGGTGAATGATGTTTTCACTCATGTCGTGTTCGCCGGCGCTGATGAAAATCTTGTTGCCGGTGAGCTTGTAGCTGCCGTCTGCCTGCGGCTCGGCCTTGCTGCGCATCAGGCCCAGATCGGTACCGCAATGGGCTTCCGTCAGGCACATGGTGCCGGTCCACTCGCCGCTGGTCATCTTGTGCAAATAGGTTTTCTTCTGTTCGGCAGTGCCATGCGTATGCAGGGAAGCATAGGCGCCGTGCGTGAGGCCGGGGTACATGGTCCAGGCCTGATTGGCGCTGTTGAGCATTTCATAGAAGCACTGGTTGACTACCAGCGGCAGGCCCTGGCCGCCAAACTCGGGGTCGCAGGCCAGCGCCGCCCAACCACCCTCAATAAATTTGGCATAGGCCTCCTTGAAGCCTTTGGGTGTGGTCACTGCATGGGTGGTCTGGTCAATCGTGCAGCCTTCTGAATCACCGCTCACATTTAGTGGAAAGGTGACTTCAGAGGCAAACTTGCCGCCCTCTTCCAACACCGCATTGATGGTATCCACATCAATCTCGGTGTAGCGGGGCATTTGCTTGAACTCGTCGACGACCTGTAGCAGTTCGTGCATGACAAATTGCATGTCGCGCAGAGGCGGGTTATAGGTAGGCATGTTGATTACTCCTTAAGACGTGGATTTACTTTTGGCTGACGTGCCACTTTGGCAGCCTCGGGGTTGCCGTAGCGCGCGAGAATGTTTTCAAAACCTTTGTTGGCGTGCTGGACGGCGCCGGGATTCTTCAAGAACCGGGCCTCATAATGCAGCGCCAGAATGAGTCCGTGAATCTCAAAAGCCATCTGCTCTTCGTCTGCATCGGCGTTAAGTTGACCCTCTTCTTTGGCCTGCACCACAGCGCGGTACATGGCTGCCAGCCAGGTCCTGACAGAACTGGCCAGCGCATCTCGCACCGCACCCGGTCGATCATCAAACTCAACAGCGCCACTGATGAAAATGCAACCTGACTGGATTTCAACAGCGACGCGCTTCATCCAGTTGGCAAACAGCGCACGCACGCGCGGCAATCCGCGGGCTTCGTTCATCGCCGGGAAAAAGACCTCGTCGGAAAACCGGGCGTAGTACTCGCGGATGACGGAAATCTGCAATTCTTCGCGCGAGCCAAAGTGCGCAAACACACCTGACTTGCTCATTTGTGTCACTTCTGCCAGGGCGCCAATGCTAAGTCCTTCCAGACCAATCTGCGCTGCCAACCCCAAAGCGGCATCCACAATAGCCTGCTTGGTTTGTTGCCCTTTATGCAAGGCACGCTCACCGCCACGCGAGCCGAGAGTGCTTGGCGGGAGCAACGCTTTCAGGGGTAATGCAGAAACTGACATGGAATGTAAAAAAGAACGATCGTTCTATTTTGCAGCAATTTCGGGTGCCTGCGTCAATCGGTCCCCAGTCTAGAGAGAATTTTCTAGGCAAGGTGTGGGTTTACCCGCACTTCCCGTGTCAAGCTAAAGAATCAGTGCGAGACTGGCGTCGAGATGCTCAGAGGGCAGGCGTTTGAAGCCGGACCGCGCAAATCGCTGCAAGCGCCCGACCAGGAATGCAGTGAGGACAGACGCTTGTATTTGCGTGTCCAGGCTGGGTGTCGCGGACCCGCTCAAATCTACCGAGCCCCGAAGGTTTTGCCTGAAGGTGGATTCGATCTTGTCAAAGAACTGGTTCATCCGCTGCTGTAAACGATCATTTTCAAACACCAGTGCATCGCCCACCATAACGCGGGTCATGCCAGGATTTTTTTCCGCAAACTGCATCACCATGGCGACCACCTTGGCGGCTAGACGACTGCCGGTCTGAGCGTTGTCAGAGCTATCCGGCATGCCGCCCGTGCGTTCGCGCTCTGAAATCTGGTTGATCAGCGAAAAAACCGATTGCTCGATGAACTCAATCAGGCCTTCAAACATCTGCGCCTTACTGGCAAAGTGACGGTACAGCGCGGCCTCGCTCACATCAAGACGGGCAGCCAGCGCAGCAGTGGTGATGCGCTCGGAGCCTGGTTGCTCCAGCATGGTCGCAAGTGCCTGCAATATTTGCACCCGGCGCTCGCCCGGTTTCGGTCGTTTGCGTACCGGGGCGACAACCACACCGTCCGCGGAAGGTTGGGAAGATGCAGATGAGGAGTCGACGTCAGACATGGTGCACAAGGCGATTGAATCGTTTCATTCTCGCATAGCCAAGCTAAGGGTTTTCGCGGGGTTCGACCGGGGTGCCGGGGAGCAAATTCAATGCGAACGAATCATCGTGCCAAAAGCCTGATCCGTCAAAATCTCAAGCAGCAGAACATGCGGCACGCGGCCATCAATAATGTGTACCGAGTTGACGCCGCTCTTGGCGGCGTCTAGCGCGCCGCTGATCTTGGGCAACATGCCACCACTGATGGTGCCATCAAGAAAAAGCTCGTCAATCTGGCGCGCGCTGAGATTGGTGATCAAATTTCCCGCTTTGTCCAGCACGCCGCTGATGTTGGTCAGCAGTATCAACTTCTCGGCTTTCAAAACGGTGGCAAGTTTGGCGGCAACGACGTCGGCATTGATGTTGTAGCTCTCATTGTTCTCGCCAAAACCGATCGGGCTGATGACCGGAATAAAGGCATCATCCTGCAGGGCTTTGACCACGCTGGGGTCGATGCTGACGATATCGCCCACCTGGCCCACGTCATGCTCAATGCTGGGGTCGACGCTGTCCAGCATTTTGAGTTTTTGCGCGCGGATCATGCTGCCATCGCGGCCGGTCAAACCCACTGCCTTGCCACCCGCCTGGTTGATCAGGCCAACAATGTCCTGCTGCACTTCTCCGCCCAATACCCACTCCACCACCTCCATTGTTTCGGCGTCGGTCACACGCATGCCCTGGATAAACTCGCCCTTTTTCCCGAGCCGTTTCAGGGCGGTTTCAATCTGTGGACCGCCACCGTGAACCACCACTGGGTTGATACCGACCAGCTTGAGCAGCACCACATCCTCGGCAAAGTCCGCTTGCAAAGCGGGGTCGGTCATGGCATTGCCGCCATATTTGATAATCATGGTCTTGCCATGAAACTTGCGTATATAAGGCAGTGCCTGCGCCAGGATTTCAGCTTTGTCGCGTGGTGCGATGTGGCTAACGTCGGTCATCGGACTGTCACTCCATCAGTTCTTGATGGCAAACTCTTCTTTGGTTTGACCTTGTGCCAGCAGAAGTGTCAGCCAACGCGGCGTCAAGCCGCGACCGCTCCACGTTTCGCCATTTGGGCCGCGATATTTGGCGGCAACGACAGTCGCGCCTCTCTCGCCTTTCCTTCTGATCTTTGGGCTATTGCTCTTGTTTGCCGTCGTTGCTTTTAACCTGGTCTTTGCACCACGCAACTTGCCGGGCTGCAAATCCTTCAGGGTAATACCAAAAGCCTTCATCTTGGCCAGAATTTCAAGCACGGTCTTATCAAACTCCCGGGCCTTGATTTCACCAGCCTGCTTTTGCAGTTTTTCAATCTGACTTTGAATCTCGATCAAATTATTCATACTCAGCACCTTGCTATATTGATATTGAAAACTCCCCAACCTTCGGGCATTTGGTAGCGCCTTTTTTTAAATATTTTAAATGCACCCTATTATCTCTTGAAAATATTCAAAGATATTGACTGTGCGGCTTGATATTCAGCAAGAATAATCGGGAGCCGCCATTCAATATCCAATGGTCAGCACTTGGCTGCTGGGTCGAACACCTGTGCCTGCGCCAGGCGCACACCGACCCGGTCCTTGGCTGAAAGCTGAGGCGTAATTCCAGTCAAGGGCCAGGCAACCGAAATTGAAGCGTCATCCCAGGCGATACAGCGTTCAAACTGCGGCGCGTAATAGTCGGTCGTTTTGTAGAGAAAATCGGCCACCTCGCTCAAGGTCAGAAAGCCGTGTGCAAAACCGGGCGGAACCCACATCTGGCGCTGGTTTTCTTCCGTCAGTTCGGCGCCAACCCATCGACCGAAGGTAGGCGAGGATTTGCGCAGGTCGACTGCCACGTCAAATACCGCACCGCGCACCACGCGGACCAGTTTCCCTTGTGGTTGTTCAATCTGATAGTGCAGGCCACGCAGAACACCTCTGGCTGAGCGCGAGTGGTTGTCCTGCACAAAATGGGTGTTGAGACCGGTGGCTTGATCGAAAGCCCTTTGGTTGAAGCTTTCGAAGAAGAACCCTCTGCTGTCACCGAATACTCTGGGCTCGATGATGAGGACGTCGGCAATGGCTGTCGGAATTGTTTTCATCGAAAAGGTTTGGGGTCAGGGTTCGTTCCGTTTGCGTTCAACCAGCAGGCGCAGCAAATATTGGCCGTAGCCATTTTTGGCCAGCGGTTGCGCAAGCGTTTGCAATTGGGCGTCGTCAATAAAGCCGCTGCGCCAGGCGATCTCTTCGACGCAGGCCACCTTGAGACCCTGACGACGCTCCAGCGTGGCGATGAACTGGCTGGCTTCCAGCAGACTGTCGTGCGTGCCAGTGTCCAGCCAGGCATAGCCGCGTTGCATGATTTGCACGTTGAGTTTGCCCTGCTCAAGGTAGGCCTGGTTGACGGCCGTGATCTCAAGTTCGCCGCGGGCGCTCGGCTTGACCGCTTTGGCAATATCTACAACCTGGGTGTCGTAAAAGTACAGGCCAGTGACTGCGTAGTTGCTTTTGGGTATGACCGGCTTTTCTTCTATGCTGATAGCCTTGCCTTGATGGTCAAAAGCCACCACACCATAGCGCTCGGGGTCTTGCACATGGTAGGCAAATACGGTCGCACCTTCATCGCGTCGGTTGGCGCTGGCCAGCAAAGGGCCAAAGTCGTGACCGTAAAAAATGTTGTCCCCCAATACCAGTGCGCTGGGGGCATTGCCCAGAAATTTGTCGCCAATGATGAAAGCCTGCGCCAGTCCGCCCGGACTGGGCTGTACGGCGTATTGCAAACTCAGTCCCCATTGCGATCCGTCGCCCAGCAACTGCTGAAAGCGCGGTGTGTCCTGCGGCGTGCTGATGACCAGAATATCGCGCAGGCCCGCCAGCATCAAGGTGCTCAAGGGGTAATAGATCATCGGCTTGTCGTACACCGGCAGCAGTTGCTTGCTCATGGCCAGGGTCGCCGGATGTAGCCGGGTGCCGGAGCCACCCGCCAGGATGATGCCTTTGCGTTGTTTCATGTTCTGCGTTCCTCGTTAAAGCGTTTCTGCCAGCATACGTGCCACCCCTTGCTGCCAGCTCGGCAGGTTCAAGCCAAAAGTGGCTTGCAGTTTGCGGGTGTCAAGGCGCGAATTGTGCGGGCGTTTGGCCGCGGTTGGAAAGGCACTGCTAGCCACCGGCGCCACTTCGGTTGCCCGGATTTTTATCGCTGGCTGCACCCGCCTGGCCTGGGCTAACACATAGTTTGCATAGCCGAACCAACTGGTCTCGCCGCCAGCCGCCAGGTGGTAGAGCCCGGCGTCGCCGGTGCCCTGCAGTAGCTGACGGATGGCGTGCGCCGTCACATCGGCCAATAGCTCGGCGCCAGTGGGCGCGCCAATCTGGTCATCAATCACCGTCAGGCGTTCGCGCTCCTGCGCCAAACGCAATATGGTTTTGGCAAAGTTGCCCCCGCGCGCAGCGTAGACCCAACTGGTGCGAAAAATAAGGTGCTGCGGGCAAATGGCCCGGATCAGTTGTTCGCCTTCAAGCTTGGTTTGACCGTAGACGTTCTGCGGCGCTGGGGTGTCGGTTTCGGTCCAGGGCCGGCTGCCACTGCCGTCAAACACATAGTCGGTGCTGTAGTGCACCAGCCAGGCGCCGATGCGGGCTGCCTCCTGCGCCAGCAAGCCGGGCGCCAACGCATTGAGGGTTCGAGCCAGGTCAAGCTCAGTCTCGGCTTTGTCCACTGCGGTATGCGCAGCGGCGTTGACAATGAGGTCCGGCTTGAGTTCCCGGACGGTATCCTTGAGGCCGGTCAGATCGCTGAAGTTTCCGCAATAGTCAGTGCTGTCATGGTCCAGTGCCACCACCGCGCCCAACGGGGCCAGGCTGCGCTGCAGCTCCCAGCCCACTTGCCCGCCTTTGCCAAACAGAAGAATCCTCATGCGCGCTCGGCGTAGTTGGTTTGTACCCAGTCCCGATAAGCGCCGGATTGCACATGCGTGACCCAGGCCTGGTTGTCCAGGTACCACTGCACGGTCTTGCGAATGCCGGATTCGAAAGTCTCCATCGGCTTCCAGCCCAACTCACGCTCGATCTTGCCAGCGTCAATGGCGTAGCGCCGGTCGTGGCCGGGGCGGTCCTGGACAAATGTGATCTGCGTCTTGTAGCCGACGCGGTCGCTCCTGGGCTGTAGTTCGTCCAGCAGCGCACAGACGGCGTGCACGATTTCGATGTTGGGCTTTTCATTGCAGCCACCGACGTTGTAGATCTCGCCAACGCGCCCAGCCGCCAGCACGCGGCGAATGGCGCTGCAATGGTCCTTGACGTACAACCAGTCGCGTACCTGCAAGCCATCGCCATAGACCGGCAACGGCTTGCCAGCCAGTGCATTGACGATGATCAATGGGATCAATTTTTCCGGGAAGTGCAGCGGCCCGTAGTTGTTGCTGCAGTTGGTGGTCAGCACTGGCAAGCCGTAGGTGTGCAGCCAGGCCCGCACCAGGTGGTCGCTGGCCGCCTTGCTGGCACTGTACGGGCTGTTGGGTTCGAGTTTGTTGGTTTCGGTAAACGCCGCGTCGGTAGGAGAAAGACTGCCGTACACCTCATCGGTAGAAACATGCAAAAACCGAAATGAAGCTTGCCCAGAAAGGGCAAGTGTCTGCCAGTAAGAGCGCACACTCTGCAACAAGCGCATGGTGCCCACTACATTGGTCTGAATGAAATCTTCCGGCCCGTGAATGGAGCGGTCGACATGGCTTTCAGCCGCAAAATTCAACACGGCGCGCGGTTGATGCTGCGCCAGCAATTTATCCACCAGGGCTGAATCCCCTATGTCGCCCTGCACAAATACATAACGTGGGTCGCCCTGCAACGCGGCGAGATTCTCCAGATTGCCGGCATAAGTGAGCTTGTCCAGGTTGAGCACCGGCTCATCCGTTTGCGCCAGCCAGTCAAGCACGAAATTGGCGCCGATAAAACCGGCTCCACCGGTGACGAGAATCATTGTTACCCCCCGTAAAGCAGTTGTGAAAAAGGGCGCATTGAGCGCCCTTTGATTGGCATCGCTGACGCGGCCGGGTCAGAAATGAATGCCTTGCATTATCTGCTGCAAAGCAAGCGCTTCGTGCGACAAATGCTGTTTGACTGGTTTATCACCCGGCTTGGCACCTTTTGCGGCACCGGAGTCCGGGAACATGCGAAAACTCGTATTCATGGCAATTTGCGCAACACGTGGCAACAGCGCATGCAATAGCTGACCGGTGACCCCCAGGCGCGTGGCAACCCGCACCGGCTTGAAAATACAGGCTTGAGCAATCATGTCGGCCGCTTCTTCCGGTGCCAGGGTCGGTACATTGTTGTACAAACCGGTGGGTGCAATCATCGGCGTGCGTACCAGGGGCATGTTGATGGTGGTGAATGAAATTCCTTGATCGGCAAACTCGCTGGAGGCACAACGCGTCCAGGCATCCAGCGCGGCTTTGGACGCAACATAAGCGCTGAATCGAGGCGCGTTGGTGAGTACGCCAATCGAACTGATATTGACCACATGACCTTTTTTGCGTGCCACCATACCTGGCAAAAATCCCATCGTCACGCGCAAGCTGCCGAAATAGTTGAGTTGCATCGTGCGCTCAAAATCATGGAAGCGGTCGTAGCTGGACTCGATGGCGCGTCGAATCGAGCGCCCAGCGTTGTTGATCAAAAAGTCGACCCCGCCATGGTCTTGTGTCAGCTGCTTCACAAAACGGTCGCAGTCGGCCATGTCGGCAATATCAACCGCGTAGGGGACAAAACTGTAGCCCTTGGCTTTGGCTTCCTTGCAGGCCTCTTTCAGTTTATCGGCGTCGCGCCCGCAGATGATGGTGGTGGCGCCGGCTTCGGCGAATTTGTGCGCTGCCGCCAGGCCGATGCCTGACGACCCGCCAGTGATCAACACCACCTTGCCGGCCACCGTGCCGCGCAGCGAGTGATCGATGTGCAGTGCCGGGTCCAGATGGCGTTCCCAGTAATCCCATAGACGCCACGCATAGTCTTTCAGATTGGGACAGACCACACCGGAGCCTTGCAGCGCCGCGAGCGTATCGCGGCAATCAAAGCGTGTCGGGTAGTTGACGAAGGTGAGCATGTCGTGCGGCAACCCCAGGTCGGCCATGATGGCGTTGCGCACCCGGCGCACCGGCGCCAGTGCCATCAGCCCCTTGCTGACGCTGCGCGGAATGAAGCCGAGCAAAGCGGCATTGACAAAAAGGTTCATCTTGGGTGCATGAGCGGCCCGGCTGAAAATGTCGAGTACATCGCCAACGCGGTAACCAACCGGATCCACCAGGTGATAGCATTTTTTTGTGATGTCACTTTTATGGCTGATCTGGTCCAGCGCTGCCACGACAAAGTCCACTGGCACGATGTTGATGCGGCCACCCTCCAGTCCGACCGAGGGCAGCCAGGGCGGCAGCAATTGGCGCATGCGTTGGATCAGCTTGAAGAAATAGTAGGGACCATCGATCTTGTCCATCTCACCGGTGCAACTGTCGCCCACCACCATCGCCGGACGGTACACGGACCATGGCACTTTACATTCGCGGCGCACGATTTTTTCGCTTTCGTGCTTGGTCATGAAATAGGGATGCTCGTAATTCTCGGCCTCGTCAAACATGTCCTCGCGGAACACGCCCTCATACAGACCGGCGGCGGCAATCGAGCTGACGTGGTGAAAATGTCCGGCCTCAATGGCCTTGGCCAGTTCCACCGTGTTGCGTGTGCCGTCAATATTGACGGCAATCTGGCTCACTTCATCAGCGCTCAGGTCATAGACCGCAGCCAGATGGAAAAAATGGTCGATATTTCCCTTCAGACTCTTCATGCTGGCGGCCGTGACGCCCAGATTTTTGCTGGTCAGATCGCCAAATACCGGCACCACCCGCGCGCCACTGACACCCCAGTATTGCCGCAAGCCGGCCACCTTGCCCTCGCTCTCCTTGCGGATCAGAAAGTGAACCACCGAGCCTTTGCGCTCGAGCAGCTTTTTAACCAGGCGTTTGCCAATAAAGCCGGTGGCACCGGTGACGAAGTACTGCATTAAAACCTCCATTCAGATGACGCATTCTTGCCGATATCGGACAACATCAATTCAGCATAAACCCGTGGCCTGCCAGAGCTTTCGGCCGATAAATTTAGGATGATCCACCTACACAGCCCTGGCGACTCCCCGTAAAGTACAGGGCATGCACTGTATCGCGATGCGAAGCGGTGTTCAAATTTCTTAACTTAACCGGAGTATCCCGTGGTCAAAAAACTGCAAAAAATCAGCGCATCGAAGAAAGCCGGCTCGCCGTTGACTGGATCTGTCAAGGACTCGGCACAGCAAATCTGGCAAGCCGGTTTGGGTGCATTTAATAAGGCACAGGCTGAAGGCACCAAAGCGTTTGAGGCGTTGGTCAAGGAGGGCGTCAGTCTGCAGCGCAAAACACAATCGGCGGCTGAAGAGAAAATCTCCGAGGCCAGCAGCAAAATGTCCAGCATGGCGACTGATATTTCGTCCCGGGCATCCGGTCAATGGGACAAACTGGAAAGCATTTTCGAAGACCGCGTCGCCAAGGCACTGAACAAACTGGGCGTGCCATCGGCCAAGGATGTCAACGCCTTGATCGCCCGTATTGATGAACTCAACAAGAGCGTGCAGAAACTGTCAACCAAGGGCTCCGCGACAAATGCCGCGTCGAAATCAGCCGTCAAGCCTGTTCCCAAAAAAGTGGTAACGGCAGCCGCCAAAGTGTCTGCCAAGCCAGCGAGTCAGCGTGCTGCTCCTCGCAAAACGGCAGCCGTTTGAGTTCGGACGGACGGCGCAGGTTTTTTAGAGCGATGCAGGGCGCTTCGGCGTCCTTCACCACATTTTGCGGCATTCGACGCAGATGAGCCAGGCGAGCCGGTTCTGTCCCCAAACACCGGGGGTTGCTGCATCGCAACAACTATTGATCTTTGTCGGCTCTACACTTTGTCCTTATGACGCGTAAAACATCACAAGCACCAAGAGTTGCGCTGGCATTGTCGGGCGGCGGTCCGCTGGGCGCCATTTACGAGATTGGTGCACTCTGTGCACTGGAAGAATCCCTGAATGGAATCGACTTCAACAAGCTTCAGCATTACGTCGGAGTCTCCGCTGGTGGCTTTATTGCGGCTGCGTTGGCGAATGGCATCACGCCGCGTGAACTGTGTTCGTCATTTATCGAAAACAACAACGATTCGCCCGACAGCTTTGACCCGTCCTGGCTGATGAAGCCGGCTTATGGTGAATTTGCCCGTCGCGCCATCATGCTGCCAGCCTTGCTGGTTTCCGCTCTGTGGCAAGTCACGGCACAGCGAAAATCGTTCATCTACGCGCTGGAACGGCTAAGCCCGGGTCTGCCCGCCGGCATTTTTTCCAATGAGCAGGTTAATGTCCAGCTCGAGCGCCTTTTTTCACAAGCGGGTCGCAGCAACGACTTTCGTAAACTCAAGACCCAGCTCACTCTTGTGGCAACCAATCTGGACAGTGGTGAAATTGCGCCGTTTGGTCGTCCGGGCTGGGACCACGTGCCGATCTCAAAAGCGGTACAGGCCAGCGCGGCTTTGCCAGGCTTGTTTCCACCGGTTGAAATTGATGACTGCTATTACGTCGATGGCGCCTTGAAGAAAACCATGCACGCGTCGGTCGCCCTGGAACAGGGCATTGACCTGATGTTGTGCCTGAACCCGCTAGTTCCTTTTGATGCGACCGCCCCGCAGGTTGCCAAAGTCATGCGCCGCGGACTGTCATCTGGCAAGCATCACATCCCGCGCATTGTGGACGGCGGTCTGCCAGCCGTGTTGAGCCAGACTTTTCGATCGCTGATTCACTCACGCATGGTTCTGGGCATACGGCAATACGAGCACGCCTATCCGAACACCGACATCATCCTGATTGAGCCGGACCACCGCGACCCCGAACTTTATCTGGCCAATACCTTCAGTTACTCCCAGCGCCGCCACCTGGCCGAGCACGCCTATCAGCAGACGCGCCAGATGCTGCGCTCACATAAGACGGGTCTTTCAGCCAAGCTATGGCGCCATGGCATTTCCCTGAACCATGGAGCGCTGGATGACCCGAAGCGACACCTGAGCGCTGTCGCGAAGGCAGCCACGCAGATCGGCCAAGGCATTGAGAAGCTGCAGGAAATTATGGATGACTTGGGCCACACTGTGATGGCGGCGAATCACACCAGGAACCCCGCATGGTGAAGAAAGCGCCGCGGCGCACCGCCGAGCGGATTCTGGAAGTCACGCTGGCGCTCTTCAACCGCTTTGGCGAGCCCAATGTTTCTACTACCTTGATTTCTGCCGAACTGGGCATCAGTCCGGGCAACCTTTATTACCATTACCCGGCCAAAGATGAGCTCATCAACTCCCTGTTTGACCGCTACGAACAGGCGTTGAACGAATTGCTCAATGCCAGCGACGGCGTGCGTGATGTGGAGGACGCCTGGTTCTTCATGCACTCCCTGTTTGAGCTGATCTGGCAATACCGGTTTTTATACCGCGACTTGAACGATCTACTGAGTAAAAACAGGCGCCTGGAAACCCATTTTCAGACCGTTCTTAAAGACAAAACCCGCGCTGTCAAGGCGTTGCTTGACGGTATGAGTCGCAGCGGAGCGGTGCATATCGATTCGCGCGAGGTCGAGGCTACCGCGACCAGCATGGTGGTGGTCCTGACCTACTGGCTCAGTTTTGAATATGTCCGTGATCCGCGCCGGGCACTGGAGCCCGAAAACGCGCAAGCTGCCCTGTTGCGTGGTGCGCAGCATGTACTCAACTTGCTGGCGCCTTATCTGGAACAGGGGCAACGCATGCATTTACTATCGTTGGTTGGCGCCTACAATAACCTTGACCGACAATAAGTCAGGAAGAGGAGACCACGATGGCCAATTGGACCGCCTTTCCCTACGCGGGTGAGTACGTATTTGATGCGGTCAGTGTCAAGAAAAACTGGGCGCGGCTGCACGCCGGGGATGTCGAGCCGCTACCTAAGGATGCCAAGGTGCTGCAAGCCTGGGCCCTGTTCCACAGCGGTGAATTTCAGAAGGCCGTGGATATGGGTCTCAAGATTGGTGGTGCCGGTGTTACGGTAGCCAACAAGTCAGCATGTATTTACGCCACCTATCTGGAAAAGCAGGAGAAGGCTCGCCTTGATTTGTACCTGGAAGTAGCCCGGCGTGCCAACGCCCAGGCCTTGGAAAATCCGCAAGACGCCAATGCTCATTACTGGCATGCTTACGCGCTGGGTCGTTACAGCCAGGGAATCAGCGTTGCCAAAGCACTGGCCCAAGGGCTTGGCAGCAAGGTCAAGGGGTCACTGGAAAATGTCATCAAACTTCAGCCCAACCATGCTGATGCACATATCGCATTAGGGGCTTTTCATGCCGAGGTCATCGACAAAGTTGGCTCGCTTATCGGTGGCATGACGTACGGCGCCAAAAAGGACACCGGGCTGGCGTTGTTCCAGCAGGCGCTCAAGCTGAACCTTGAGTCAGTCATTGGCATGATCGAATACGCTAACGCCATGGTGATGCTGGAAGGCGACAAAATGATGCAAGAAGCGACCCGTCTTTACCAACTCGCAGCCGCGGCCAAACCGATGGACGCCATGGAGCGGCTGGACACCGAAATGGCCAAGGGAGAGCTGCAAGACTAATCCTTTAGTCGCTCCAGGGCAGCATCAGAGTCAGCATCGCCAGCTTGGCAAATTCCGGTTCAAATTCATCGATGATTTTCTGCGGATCCGGGCACAGCAATGAATCACTGATGACACCGAACTGCACACCTCCGCCATAGCTTAATATGGATACGCCCAGCCCCACGGTGCCCGACTGGGGTACCCAAAACAGGCTCTGTTCCAGGGTGGCGCCGCAAAACTTGAGCTTTTCGCGCGGACCAGGCACATTGGTCATGACAGCGGTGGTTTTCTTGGAGAACAGACTCAGCATGGCGTCTTGTGCTGGCTTGATCAACATACCCGCCACCGCCAGCAAACCGAATGCCAGCAAGGGCTGCATGCTGCCTTTCAACTCGCTCATGCGACGACGAACTTCGTACACGCGCTCAACCGGGTTTTCCAGGCCGATCGGAAGCACCACAGGGGCCAGGCCAAATCGGTTGCCCAACTTATAAGCATCTTCCGTTGCGCGCAGATTCACCGGCACCATGGCCCTGATTTCCTTGCCCGTATTGTCATCTCCAAAAGACTTGAGATATTCCCCGATGGCGCCCGCTACACAACTCAGCAGCACATCGTTAATAGAGCAGTTCAACGCCTTGCTCACGGCTTTCACTTCTTCCAGCGGGATCGGTTGGCACCACGCCACCCGTTTGGTGACGCCGGGAATGCCTTTCAGGCGGGTCGGTGAGTCGTCCGGCATTAACGCCAACGCGGCACCGTCCCGCAACACCTGGTACGCCAATCTGGCCAGCTCGGCCGATCCAGCCAGACCTTTTTCGATGCCTTTTTGCGGCTCACTCATCATTTCCATGGCGTTGCTGGCACGGTCACCGGCCACCCCCAGCGCCTTGACTGCCACGTCGGTAAATGGTCGCACCAGGGTATCGACGATCCAGTCTTGCGCAGCCTCGGAGCCTTCAGTCTTTGCTTTAAAAGTTCGCTGCGGTGGCGCTGATCCACCATCAACCAGCGACTGAGTGACCGAAATCAGGGCAATGCCATCCGCAATGCAATGATGGATCCTGACCATCAATGCCGAGCCACCCTGGTAATGCTCTACCAGATGAAACTGCCAGAGCGGCCGGCCCATATCGAGCGGCTTCACGGCGAGCTCGGCCAAACGGTCCTGCAAAGCTTGTTGTTCGTGAATCTTTGCAGTTGCCGGCAGTTTTTCCAGTACCACGTGTCGCTCAATATTGAAGTCCTGGTCCATGACCCAGCTTGCGCCAGCCGCATCCTGCTGTACGCGTTGGCCAAAGCGTGGGTATTTGAGCAGGCGCTCTTCAATGCGCTGACTGACGTCCTGGTAGCTGACACCAGGTTTGATGATCCACACGCCCACAATCATCATCAGATTGGAAGGGTTGTCCATGCGCAGCCACGCGGTATCGACTTTACTCATGCGTTCACCCGACAACCCCAGCGTGCCGCCAACGGCATTGGAAAATTCACGGCTAGCCCGCTGGGCGACTTTTTTGACATTGATTCGCGTAACCATGAAAGCTCCTGACTTTGCAATTGAATGGCTGATATTCCCTTACTGGGGAAAGCCCCCTATTTTGTAGGCAAACAGACCTTTAAGATACGGCGCAAATACCCCAACTGTGTGGGGTATTCCCCCTGTCTGGAGAACCCCATGTCTGATTTGAAAACAAAATTTGAGCTTGCCGCTGCCAACTCAAAAAACTTGAGTGAGCGCCCCGATAACGCGACGCTGCTGAAAATATACGCTCTGTACAAGCAGGCCAGTGTCGGTGACAACGCGGACAAAAAGCCCGGTTTTGGCGATATGGTGGGACGCGCCAAATGGGATGCATGGACCAGCTTGAAAGGCACTGTCAAAGAGAACGCCATGCAGCAGTACATCGATTTGATCGAATCCTTGAGTTAACGGACGTCATTGCCCGCAACTCATTTCTTCTTGCCTGCGTGCCCTTTGATCTGAGGTCTCGCGACCAGCAGCTGATCCAGATTTTTCACAATTTCGGACTCTATTTTCCCTTGGAAGGCGCCGAGCAGAAAGCCCAGTTTGGCGTCAAGCTCAAAGCGGTCCTTGCTAACAGTCAAGGTGCCATCCACGCCGGTTCGTTTGAAACACACCTCATCGTGCGTCCTGCCTTCTTCGTATGTGCAGGTCATGCCAAATTTTTCCTCGGCCTGTTCCGCCCACTTGAAGGCGATCTTTCGTGCCGCGGGAAGTCCAAGCGTGTGAAGGCGCAGGATATGAAGATCAGCCACTTGTCATCTCCTTGGTGATTTGTTTCAGCAACCGCGTCCGCTCAACTGCGGGCTTGTCCGCCAACTGCGTGACCGCATCATAAAACCGCTGCCAGTCCTTGCCATTTTGATCAAACAAAGCCTCAAAACCGGGTACCAGTTCGTCATACGCGGCCTGTGCGCCAAACGCTGCATTGTTGGCGTCGGCGACCCAGGCGTCATAAGCGTGGTGGCCGTCCCAACCCGCCTTGAGTCGGACATAGTCATCACGAAAGTCCAGCATCGCCGCGTTTTTCATGACGAGCAGCGTTTGCCGGTCCATGGGGGTCGACGCGTTTGGCTTGTAAATCTCAAGCAACCGGGTCCGCGTCGCCGCTGACAGGGCTCGAAACTGTCGACGCCGCGCGTCAAACTCGGCATACTCTTTGCGGGCTGATTCTGAGCCATGCAGTGCCAGCCAGCGCTCACTCCCAAGGCGTTCGACCGCTGTCGCAAAGGACTCGTTAAATTGCGTATCACCTTTGACATACAGCACCTGATGCGCCAGCTCGTGAAAAATCATGCGGGCCAACTCGCCTTCCGGATAATGAATGAACGTACTGAGCAAGGGGTCACCGCCAGCCCAGTTCAGCCAGCCCAAGGTGGAGTAAGCCGGAACGCCATAAACAATGGCTTCCAAACCGTCGCTGCGCTGCACCTGCGCTTGCTCGCGCGCCTCGGCTTCGTCGAAGTAGCCCCGGTAACCGACGCATCCTGCCACCGGAAAACACCAGGTTTTGACGGTCAATGAGAACTCGGGCGCTGCGACCACGTTCCACACAACGGAGCGGCGCTCCAGGTCGGCGTAGCGCTGGTAGCTGGCGTTGTTTGGCAGCTTGAGCTCGGACACGGCAAAGCTGCGCAGCCGCTGGGCCAGCGCCAGGCGCTGTTTCAACGTGGGGGCGATTGAGTCATCTGCCAGCCACTGGGCCACCGGCCGGGCCGCCAGCATGATGCGCAGGTGGCCGTCCACAGATTGCAGGTAATAGCGAGTGTCAGCGCAACCGGCGAGCACGGTTGACAGCAGCAGGCAGGCAAGGGTCCGAAGTGTGCGCATCGTGGCGCAGTTTACGATGCCACTCTATGCTTTACAAATTCAAATCCAAAACCACCGGCGACCTCATCATGCTGCAGCCCAACGGACGGCGCCTGCTCGACATTATTGGCAAAGACACCCAGCCCGGCAGCGGTGACAAAGGCATCATCCTGCCGGAGCAGATGCTAGCGGCCATTGCTGCGCTGCAAGCGGCCATTGCCAAAGAGGAAGCCGATCACAAGGCAGCTATGGCGCAGGCACTGGCCCGCCGGGAACCGCCGCCGCGCTTTGACGCCATCTCGCTGCGTCAGCGGGCGCTACCCTTCATCGAGATGCTGCGT
>SESD01000215.1_pt1 | contig 35846 bp, 38 predicted proteins | sample 3171411 | NCBI WGS metagenome assembly SESD01 (sample SAMN06051880, study PRJNA518727) | freshwater metagenome | biome: subpolar coniferous forest; feature: holomictic lake; material: water; isolation source: holomictic Lake 442, 16.5 m depth | place: Canada: near Kenora, Ontario | collected...
GATTTTCGGTCTCATGAATGCGGGCAGTTACCTTTTGCAGCTGCTTGTAAAAAAGTGCCTCAAACGCCAAACCGCGCTTTTCAACCGGCAATTTTTGGGACTCAAAGAAGGCGTTGTCAGCCGATCTTCCTGGAGTCAAAGGTTTTATCAAAGCACTCATTGCGCAAACTCCTGACGCACTCGCAACAAGCGAATGTCGCGTTGAAGTTGAGTCAGGTCTGAGTAAACTGCATTTGGGTACCGGCCAGCTCAATCAGGTCGCCATTCTTCAGTGCCACTGTTTCCGACCCGATCGGTGACCCATTGAGAGCCGGACTGCCCGCACCCTCAACATGGTGGACAACAAAGCCGCCTTGACGACGGGTGATGGCAGCGACCGCCACGCCCGGCTTGCCTATGGTGGTGACCACCTTGGTCAACTGAACCTGCCGACCCGCTGCGGCGCCCGACAAAACCTTAATCGCCGCTTGCAGCGCAGTGTTTGCGGTAGCACTGGTTGTCAGTCCAGACAGATCCAGGGAAGGCGCGGCAGTGGAGTGGTTTGCCGGGCCGTCAGCCGCGCCCTTTTGCGGCACCGGCTGATCCAGTTTGTCGCCGGCAACGCCGTTGACAAATTTGATCTTGTATTTGCCAATGTCAACGATGTCGCCGTTTTGCAGCAATTGCCGCTTGGTGGTCTTGCCGTTCACATAAGTGCCGTTGGTGCTGTTCAGGTCTTCCAGATAGACCGCATCACCCGACATCTGCAAGACAGCGTGTTCACCACTGACAGCCAGGTTGTCGATCACAATATCGTTGTAGGGTCGTCTACCCAGCGTCATCCGGTCCTTTGTCAGTTGGACTTCTTTAATCACAACTCCGTCGATCGATACAATCAGTTTCGGCATTACCGACTCCTGTTCCTGAAATTTGTTATGCGAATTGTGGACTTTACTATTTTCCTAGCCATCTGGATATTAACCCGCGCTTCACCGGTGCGGCTGATGCCTTTGCCAGTAATATCGAAATGTTATCGCGTCCGCCATTTTCGTTGGCAATTCGCACCAATTCGGCAGTCATTTCCGCCAGCGATGAGCCATTGTTCAGGATGTTGGCCAGCGTCGGATCGCTTACCATGTCAGACAGGCCGTCGGAACAAATCAGGTAAAGATCATTCGCCTCGACCTGATGCTCATTGAGCTCCAGCAGCGTTGCGTCTTCGACACCCAGAGCACGTGTGACAAGATTTTTTATAGGTGAGGCCGCCGCCTGCTGCTGAGTCAACAAGCCGGCGTCAAGGTGTTCCTGCAGCAGCGAATGATCTTTCGAAATCTGCAAAAACTCGGTGCCACGCAAGCGGTAGCATCGTGAATCGCCGATGTGCCCCAAGAGCAGCCGCGAGCCGCGAAATACAGCAAGAACCAGGGTGGTTCCCATGCCCGAGTAATGTTGATTGCCATGTGCCGCGTTAAAGATCGAGCGATTGGCATTGTCCACACAAACCTCGATGGCGCGCCTGAGTTGCCGCAGACTGGCATTCGCGCCAGCTTCGGACAGCCAGCGGGACAACTCTGACTTGATAAAAGCGGTGGCCATGCCACTGGCAATCTCGCCCGCGTTGTAGCCGCCCATGCCATCAGCCAAAATGGCCAGTTGGGTGGCTTCGTCAAACGTCACTGAGTCCTCGTTGTTCTGGCGGACTCTTCCAGTATCAGTTTGCGCGAAGAAAATGTAATTCATATTGTTCTATTGGACAGGTTGCCGCAAGCTTGCTTGCGAGCCCCGGATTTATTTGGGAATGTCTACTGGGCGCTGGCGGCCAGTTTCTTTTCATGGCGGTGTTGCAGCGCTCGCCCCAAGCCCAGCACCAGCGCCGCACCACCCGCCGCAGCGCCGTAATGCAGCCAGGAGTTTGTGGCCACTAATTCCTGCAACGCCATATCACTGATGATGGTTTCACCGCCGACCCAGCCAATCAGCGCCGCCCCCAGCGTCACGATGACCGGGAAGCGCTCCATCAGCCTGATCATCAGAGTGCTGCCAAAAATGACCAACGGGATGCTGATCGCCAGACCCAGCGTCAATAAAACCATGCTGCCTTTGGCGGCGGCGGCCACGCCAATCACATTGTCCAGACTCATCACCAGATCAGCAATCAAAATGGTGCGCACGGCCGCCATCAGGTTGCCGTGTTCTTTGGCGTGCATGTCATTTTCTTCCTCCTGGCTGAGCAGCTGAACACCAATCCACAGCAGCAGCAGGCCGCCGCCGATTTGCAAAAACGACAGTTGCAGAAGCTTGGCGGCAACCACGGTCAAAGCAATGCGCAACACGACAGCTGCGCTGGAACCCCAGAAAATCGCCTTCCTTTGTTGCTCAAGCGGTAGCGACCGGGCGGCCAGCGCTATCACCACTGCATTGTCGCCAGACAAAATGATATTGATCCAGATGATCTTCAGCAGACCGGTCCAGAAGTCGACACTTTGCAACAATTCCATCCGCATTCTCCTGCTTTACCAATGCAGGAAGCGCCCCAAACTGTTGCCCGGAGCGCTTCCTTCACGTTTATCCAGAAGTGTAGCGGTCTCCCGACCGGCTTCCAGTTCGCAATTTTGGGTTTTACTTACAGCATGGCTTTCAACAGCTTGGCCATTTCGGACGGATTGCGCGTGATCTTGAACCCGCATTCTTCCATCACCGCGAGCTTTGCGTCTGCCGTGTCGGCACCGCCAGAGATCAAGGCCCCGGCATGCCCCATTCGTTTACCAGCAGGTGCGGTCACACCAGCGATGAAGCCGACGATGGGCTTTTTCATGTTGAGCTTGCACCAGCGTGCCGCATCAGCTTCATCCGGGCCGCCAATTTCACCGATCATGATGACAGCGTCGGTGTCGGGGTCCTCGTTGAAGGCACGCATGATGTCGATGTGCTTGAGGCCATTGATGGGGTCGCCACCAATGCCCACGGCAGTGGACTGGCCCAGGCCAATTTCAGTCAACTGGGCCACTGCTTCATAGGTGAGCGTGCCAGAACGGCTCACCACGCCAATACGACCCTTGCGGTGGATGTGACCGGGCATGATGCCGATTTTGATTTCGTCGGGCGTGATCAAACCGGGGCAGTTCGGGCCAAGCAGCAGCGTCTTTTTACCGCCGGCGGCTTCTTTGGCGCGCATCCGGTTGCGCACTTCAAGCATGTCGCGAACCGGAATCCCTTCAGTGATGCAAATCGCCAGGTCCAGGTCAGCCTCTACCGCCTCCCAGATGGCTGCCGCCGCACCGGCCGGTGGCACATAGATGACCGACACCGTGGCACCGGTTTGCTTGGCGGCTTCCTTGACGCTGGCGAAGATTGGAATGCCAAGGACTGACTCGCCGGCCTTCTTCGGGTTGACGCCGGCGACGAAACAGTTTTTGCCGTTGGCGTATTCCTGGCACTTTTCAGTGTGGAATTGACCGGTCTTGCCGGTGATGCCCTGGGTAATGACCTTGGTGTCTTTATTGATGAGGATGGACATGATTTTTCCTTACGCAGCTGCTTTAACCGCGGCAACCACTTTTTGTGCCGCATCGGCCATGGTGTCGGCGCTGATGATGGGCAGACCGCTGTCTGCCAGCATTTTTTTGCCCACCTCTTCGTTGGTTCCCTTCATGCGCACGACCAGCGGTACATTGAGGTTGGTCGCCTTGCAGGCGGAGATCACACCCATGGCGATGGTGTCGCATTTCATGATGCCGCCGAAGATGTTGACCAAAATGGCCTTGACCTTCGGGTTTTTCAGCATGATCTTGAAGGCTTCGGTGACTTTCTCGGGAGTGGCGCCGCCGCCAACGTCCAAAAAGTTGGCTGGCTCGGCACCAAACAGTTTGATGGTGTCCATGGTTGCCATGGCCAGACCGGCGCCGTTCACCAGGCAACCGATATCGCCGTCCAGGCTGATGTAGGCCAAGTCAAACTTGCTGGCTTCCACTTCGGCCGGGTCTTCTTCGTCGAGATCGCGGTAGGCCACGATTTCGGGATGCCGAAACAGCGCGTTGGCGTCAAAGTTAAATTTGGCGTCGATGGCCTTGATGTTGCCGTTGCCCTCCAGGATCAGGGGATTGATTTCGACCAGTGAAGCGTCGGTGTCCATGTACACCTTGTAGACCTTTTGCAGCACATCGACCGCTTGGGCCGTCGAGGCGACGGGCACGCCGATACTGTCAGCCAGAATTTTTGCCTGGGCGGCAGTCAAGCCAGTCGCCGGATCAACAATTTGCGTGATGATTTTTTCAGGTGTTGCGTGGGCTACCTGCTCAATGTCCATGCCGCCTTCGCTCGACACGATCATGGCGACCCGCTGCGAGGTGCGATCAGTCACAGCCGACACGTAATATTCTTTTTTGATGTCGGCGCCTTCTTCAATCAAGAGGCGTCGCACTTTTTGGCCTAGCGGCCCGGTTTGGTGGGTAATGAGCTGCATGCCGAGAATTTCGCCGGCCAGTTTTTTGACCTCATCGATCGAGCGTGCCAGCTTGACGCCTCCACCCTTGCCACGTCCACCCGCATGGATTTGCGCCTTGACGACCCAGACCGGGCCACCGAGTTTTTGGGCCGCTTCGACCGCCTCTTGAACGGTGAAAGCCGGAATGCCGCGGGGCACAGGCACACCAAATTGGCGCAAGATTTCCTTGCCTTGGTATTCGTGAATCTTCATGGGGACACTCGCAGGAATGAATAGTTTCTTATCCGACCACAAAACTTGAATGCTGTGCGGCAGGCGCTGGACAACTCAGCTTGCGACTGTATCATGTTGCAACGCACCAAACTTTAGCCAGCCTTACACGGCATTTCAACACGCTGAACCGGAGTTAGCGCATGCATAAAATTTTCATTGATGGCGAGGCTGGAACCACCGGTCTCCAAATTCGGGAGCGCTTGCTAACCCTGCCAGGCGTCGAACTGGTCAGCATCGCCCCCGGCTTGCGCAAGGATCGTGGCAGCAAACGCGAGTTGATGGCGCAGGCCGATCTGGTAGTGCTGTGTCTGCATGACGATGCGGCCATTGAATCTGTTGCCATGATTGACGCTATCGCCAGCGCCACAGGGCAAACGGGCCCGAAGATCATTGACGCTTCCAGTGCGCACCGCACCGCACCCGGATGGGTCTATGGTTTTCCGGAATTGGCAGCGGGGCAGGCGCAAGCGGTGTCGCAAGCGCGCCGCGTTGCCAATCCGGGTTGCTATGCCACGGGCGCCATTGCGCTGATTCGCCCGTTGGTAGATGCCGGCTTGCTGGCTGCCGATTTCCCCCTTGCCTTGCCGTCAATCAGCGGCTATTCGGGCGGTGGACGCAGCATGATTGAGGCTTATGAAAAAGGCGAAGCGCCAGCTTTTGAGTTGTACAGCCTGGGTTTGAAACACAAACACCTGCCTGAAATCATGAAGTACTCGGGCTTGACACGGCGTCCCGTGTTCGTTCCTTCGGTTGGCAATTTCAAGCAGGGCATGCTGGTGCAATTGCCGCTGCACCTGGATCTGCTGCCGGGGCAACCCAGTGCCCAGGATTTGCACGATGTGCTGGTGCAACACTATCTGGGTAGCGAATGGGTCAGCGTCCCGGTCGCCACCCCCGACAACAAGCTCGATGCACTGGCTCTGGTTGGTAGCAACAAGATGGAACTGCGAGTCTTTGCTAATTCAGGGGTGGATGATGGTTTTCGCCACGCCGTGCTGGTGGCACGTCTCGACAATTTGGGTAAGGGCGCCAGCGGCGCTGCGGTGCAAAACCTCAAGTTGATGCTGGGTCTTTGACCACGCGTCGGATGGCATCCGAGCCAAACCCCCGTGCCGCCAAAAAACGCATCTGCCTGGCGGCAGTTTGAGCATCTGCCGGCGCCGCACCAAATTTCTTACACCACACTGCCAACGCCCGCTCGTACTCGGTGGCCTGCAGTCCGACCAGCGCCGCAGCAACTGCTTGTGAGTCCAGCCCTTTACCCTGCAGCTCATGCTTGATGCGTGCCGTGCCAAGCCTGGCAGCGCGGCGGTGAAGCACGGAGTCGATCACCCGCTGTTCGCTGATAAAGCCCTTGGCTTGCAGCTCGTCCATAACCCGGGCCAGTGCGCCGGGTTCTTCTTCATGGCTTTCGAGTTTGCGTTCAAGCTCGGCACGCGAGTACTCGCGGCCGCTAAGCAAGCGCAAGGCGCGGCCCTTCAGGGAGGGTTGCACAAACAACACGGTAGCGGCGGCCAGGTGGGTCGGCTCAAGCGGGTGCAACGCTGGCTACAGCGGACTTTTTGGTTGCGACTTTAACCTTCAAATCGGGCTCTGCCAAACTTGGCAACAAAGGGATGCCAAGCGATGCCCGTACCTTGTTTTCAATTTCATATGACAACTCCGGGTTTTCGCGCAGAAACTCTCTGGCGTTGTCGCGGCCCTGGCCGATTTTTTCGCCGTTGTAGGCGTACCAGGCACCTGACTTGTCCAGAATGTTGGCATTGACTCCCATGTCGATGATCTCGCCGTGGCGGCTGATGCCTTCACCAAACAAAATATCGAACTCTGCGGTTTTGAATGGCGGCGCCACTTTGTTTTTGACGACCTTGACTTTGGTTTCGTTGCCGATCGCTTCATCACCTTTTTTGATGGTGCCAGTGCGACGGATATCGAGCCGCACCGAGGCATAGAACTTCAGTGCATTGCCACCGGTGGTGGTCTCGGGTGAGCCAAACATGACGCCGATTTTCATGCGGATCTGGTTGATGAAAATCACCATGCAGTTGGTCTTTTTGATGTGCGCCGTGAGTTTACGCAGCGCCTGACTCATCAACCTGGCCTGCAAACCGGGCAGCGAGTCGCCCATCTCGCCTTCCAGTTCGGCCTTCGGGGTCAGGGCCGCGACCGAGTCAATCACGATCAGATCGACGGCGCCGGAGCGCACCAGACTGTCGACAATTTCCAGCGCCTGCTCGCCGGTGTCAGGCTGGGAAATTAGCAAATCCTGCAGGTTGACACCCAGCTTCTGGGCATATTGGATGTCCAGTGCGTGCTCGGCGTCGATGAACGCGCATTGACCGGCAACTTTTTGCATCTCGGCAATCACCTGCAAGGTCAATGTGGTCTTGCCGCTTGATTCAGGGCCATAGATTTCAACCACGCGACCGCGCGGCAAACCACCCACGCCCAAAGCGATGTCCAGACCCAGCGAGCCGGTAGAGACGACCTGGATGTCCTCGATGACTTCGCCTTCACCCAGACGCATGATGGTGCCCTTGCCGAATTGTTTTTCAATTTGTGCCAATGCTACTTGCAGGGCTTTGGCTTTTTCGCTGGCTGCGGGGCTCAGGGTTTTGACGGGTGCGTCCATAAAATTCTCCTTGGGTGACAACGGGTTAGGTCGGGTTGGACCAAATGCATCCTCTGGTTTTAATAACAGGCTGGATGCTTGAACAGTAGTTTATCTCGTGTGGTTGTAATTTGCAAATAGATTTTTTAGTCAATTTGGTTTACCATTTTCGTCATGTCCAAATCTGTCTCAAACGATAGCTGGCGTCAGGCGCATTTGGGGCACTGGCTGAGTCAGTCCCTGCTGCGCTTTGATGCCCGTGTGCTATCTCTCATGTCGCGCAATGACGAAGTTCCGCTGGCTTTGTCTAATCTGGCAGCGCGTGGGCATTTGAGCGCGTCGCATGTCCATATCACGCGCCATCTGGCAATCGATGGCTCACGTTTGACCGAATTGGCCCAGCGCGCCAATTTGAGCAAACAGGCGATGGGCAAACTGGTGCAGCAGTGTGAGGCCTGGGGCCTCGTCACCCGCCAGGCTGATGGGCGCGACGCACGCGCCCGGCGTATCGTCTTCACTGCCGTTGGATTAAGCTGGTTGCAGGCGTTTCGGCAAGCGGTAGCGCAAGCTGAAGCCGAGCTTCGCGTCGCAGTAGGGGCCGAGGTTGCAACTGTGATTGCCATCGGTCTGGAGGCCTATTGCGCGTGAATACCGACTACCTTTCTGAAAAATTACGGCAAGATGCCTGGGCGCCTAGAATTGCTCCAACAAGAGAATGCCGGTCTCCGGCCTTCACGGATAAAGGAGACAGACGTGCGAATTCTGATTGCCGAGGATGACCAGGTACTGGCCGACGGACTGTTGCGAACTCTGCGCAGCTCGGGCGCCGCAGTCGATCACGTTGCCAGTGGTGCTGAAGCTGAGGCCGCGCTCATGACCAATACGGAGTTTGACCTTCTCATTCTGGACCTGGGCATACCCAAGATGCATGGGCTTGAAGTGCTGAAAAGACTGCGGGCTCGCGGTTCATCGCTGCCGGTGTTGATCCTGACGGCGGCCGACAGCGTCGAGGAGCGCGTCAAGGGTCTGGACTACGGCGCAGACGACTACATGGCCAAGCCGTTCAGCCTGCAGGAACTTGAAGCCCGAGTGCGGGCGCTGGGTCGGCGCGGCATGGGTACGGCCAGCAGCACCATCAAACATGGCCCCTTGATTTACGATCAGTCAGGTCGCGTTGCCACCATTGATGGCGTTATGGTCGAGTTGTCGGCGCGTGAACTGGGACTGCTTGAAGTTTTGCTGCAACGCGCGGGTCGGCTGGTCAGCAAAGACCAATTGGTGGAGCGACTGTGCGAGTGGGGCGAAGAAGTCAGCAACAATGCCATTGAGGTCTATATCCATCGCTTGCGGAAAAAAATTGAGAAAGGGCCGATCCGCATTGCCACTGTTCGCGGCCTGGGCTATTGTCTGGAAAAAATACCCGGGTAGCTATATGACCCCCACGCTCCCTCACTGCGTGTGGTCGCTGCCCCCCGAGGGGGCTGGCCTTGCTTGGCGCGGCCCGGCGCGGCGGCCATGACTCCCACGCTTGTCGTTTTGCAGGCCTCTATATCCCGCGCGCCGTGAATATCTTTCATCAGGAACAGCGCTCGCTGTTCGGCGAAATCCTGGACTGGATGCTGACGCCAATGCTGTTGCTATGGCCCATCAGCCTGGTGCTGACCTGGGTGGTCGCACAAAGTATTGCCGGCAAGCCGTTTGACAGGGCCCTGGAGTACAACGCCGGGGCACTTGCGCAATTGGTCAGTGTCAGCAACAACCGGGTGCAATTCAACCTGCCACTGCCGGCGCGCGAGCTGTTGCGCGCCGACGATTCGGACACCGTGTACTACCAGGTGCTGGGCGCTCGTGGCGAATTTCTGAGCGGCGAACGTGACCTGCCGCTGCCGCCAGAAGATGAAAAACTGGTTGTCGGTGAAGTGCAGCTTCGTGACGGCGAGGTTCATGGCGTCGATGTCAAGATTGCCTACACCTGGGTCAAAGTAGCGCTGCCCAATGCCAGACCGGCGCTGGTTCAGGTTGCCGAAACGATGGAAAGGCGCTCGGTACTGGCGACCGAAATTGTCAAAGGTGTGATGTTGCCGCAGTTTGTCATCCTGCCGCTGGCCGTGCTGCTGGTGTGGCTGGCGCTGGTCCAAGCCATCAAACCACTGAACCAGCTCGAAGAGCGAATTCGCGCTCGCAAGCCCGACGATTTAAGCCCGATCGACGCCCAAATTGTGCCGCTTGAAGTGGCACCGCTGGTGTCGTCTGTCAACGATCTTTTGATGCGGTTAAAGGAATCCATTGCCACGCAAAAACGCTTCCTGGCAGATGCCGCCCATCAACTGAAAACACCGCTGGCCGGTTTACGCATGCAAGCGGATCTGGCCCAGCGCGAAGGCGCCAACACCGAAGAGCTAAAACTATCGCTGCGTCAAATTGGTCGCTCCAGCATTCGGGCCACCCATACGGTGAATCAGTTGTTGGCGCTGGCCCGGGCCGAAAGCAGCGGCTCGGCGATGCCGCTATCGACCTGTGATCTGGCGGATTTGACAATGACTGTCGTGCGAGATTGCGTGCCGCGAGCGATGGAAAAGAGGATTGATTTGGGCTATGAAGGCACACAACCGGGCGCCGAAGGTGGCCAGTTGGCAGGCAACCCCACGTTGCTGAAGGAGTTGATTCGAAATCTGTTGGATAACGCGATCAACTACACACCCTCCAGTCTGGAGAAACCGGGTGTGATCACGGTACGGGTGCTGACAGATCCGTTTGGCAGGACGTTGGTGCTGCAGGTAGAAGACTCGGGGCCGGGCGTTCCGCTGGCCGAGAGAGAACTGATTTTTCAGCCCTTCTACCGTGCTCTGGGGACTGAAGTCGATGGCTCCGGATTGGGTTTGCGCATCGTGCTGGAAATCGCCCATCAACACAACGCCACCATCAGCATGGAGGATAGCCGACCAGGCCAGGTACCTCCGGGTGCCCGTTTCAGTGTGCGCTTTTTCGCTGAATCCGGCCCTGTTGCCAGCGCCTAGCTTTCATCGGCACGGACTCAACACTTTGCCTGCCAGTGCGGGTTTCAATTCAGTCAGACTGGCCCGCATGGCCTGGTCGGTGGCTGGCAATCGCAGGAGCAGTCCGCGCATCTCCGCGCTTTCTTGCAGCACCTTGGCAGTTCGAAGACCACGACGGCTCAAGGATTCAAGCTGGGCATTGGCCGCCGCCTTGGTCTCGAAAGCGCCTAGCGACAGCCCCAACTGCAGCGACGGGTTGCGCAGGGGTTCGAACTTCAGCTTCATTGAGGCCAGTTCGGAACGCTTCTTGGCCATTGCTTCTTCGTTGGCGTATCGACCCATGTAGACAATCCAGCGCGCCGGTTCAATAGCATCTTCCATCACCCATGAACCAGCAGGTAAGCTTGAGGCCAAAGCGCGCTGCAACAGCTCACTCTGCGCTTTGTCAAACAGACCTGCCTGCAGGCACTCAGGCGGTTTGCTGGTAACTCTTGCGGCGGCCTCAAGCTGGCGAAGCTCCTGCAACGTCAAAAGGCGTACCGCATCCGGTCTGATCTGCCTGGCAATGCGCTGTGGCTCGCTTTGCTGCAAAGGTGCAAAGCCAAAACCCACCAACAGCCCTTGTGACCAAGCAAAATATAAGCCATTGATCAGTAACAGGACGAGGACAAAGAAGCGCAGCATGGGAAAAATTGGGACGTTTGTCTGGTCGTTCTTAAGTGTTAATTGCCGGGTGCTCAAGCCACATGGCGCAGGCTGACCTCGGCGCTGGCAACTTTGCTCAAGCCTCGTGTTGTAAGCACGCGCAGTGCGCCAACCTCGTCCACGCCTTGCGCGACGCCGACGGTACCGTCACTCAGAGAAACGGGCCGTCCGTCGAGTGCGTCGCGCTCATTGAAACGCTGCTGGAATGATGAAAAGCCGCTCGACTCAAACACTTTGATGCTGCGCACCAGCGCCGCTGCGATCAGGCGCAAGACTTGTGGAGCGTCAACGTCCGGCAGCAATTCGGCCAGCCAGGCCGGGGGCGTGTTGAAGTCACTCGCCACCGGTTTCCCGATATTGATGCCGACCCCGACAACTGTAAAGCGGGCGTCACCCAGGTTGGCAGTCTCAATCAGAATGCCGGCCAGCTTGCGGTCCTGCCACCAGATGTCGTTGGGCCACTTTAGACGCAACTCTGGATGCAGACTGTGAGCAATACTGACACCCACGGCGAGCGACAGACCAGACCAGTTGCGCGGCAGCAAGGGCAGACCCAGTGAAAAAGTAAGTGACGCTTGTTGCACCCCCTTCTGGTCGCTGACCCACTGCCGCCCCAGCCGGCCGCGACCGGCTGTTTGCTGCTCTGCCACCAGCAACACCGGCGCCAGGCGTCCGGTACGGGCACGGCCCATCAATTCGGTATTGGTCGATTCAATCTGCTGCACCACTTCAATGGCAAAGCCCGGCAACACCGGTGCGATGGTTTGCCAAATCTCTTGCGTCGGCCAGACTACTGCCCCATCGCCAGCACCTTCCCGACCATTGGCGGCGGCATGCAAGGACAAATCGGCTGCGCTGCCCATCGCCATTCTTTAGCGACGTCCGCGCTTGGGCGCCAGCAGCGTGCCGCGGCACTTTTTCGAGCCACACCAGCAGGGGTACTCGGCCTTGAGTTGGGGTGTGTAGCGCTCTTCGATGATCAGGCCGTAGTCGTAGTTGAGCTCTTCACCGGCCTTGATGTTACGCAGAGCCTTGATGAAAATGCGCCCTTCCTGTTCGTCGGCTTCGCAGTTGGGGCTGCAAGAGTGATTGATCCAGCGTGATGAGTTGCCGCCGTACAGGGCGTCAATGACGCGCTCTTCATCAATGTGAAAGTAAAACGTGTGGTTGGGATTCTGCGGATCATGCGGGTGACGCTCTTGCGCCTCGGGCCATCCAATAACCTCGCCTACATACTCGATCAGTGTCTCTCCCTCGGCGATATCCTGCACGGCAAACACGCCTTTGCCGTGCACGCCGGAGCGACGGGTTTGAATGCGGCGATGGCTTGCGGAGGCAACTTTTTTGGGCACGGTTAAAAAATTTGGTATGGTGAACTCGTATGGGCGCGTGTGTGCGCGCTCACGTGCATGTGCGTGCGCCTGTGCGCCCGCGAGAAAGTGGATTGTAGTCAGATGAAAACATTAGTCATTGCCGAGAAGCCTTCTGTAGCCCAGGACATCGTGCGGGCCCTTACACCGTTGGCGGGTAAATTCGAAAAGCACGATGAGCATTTCGAAAACGAAAAATACGTTGTGACCAGCGCCGTCGGGCACTTGCTTGAGATCCAGGCGCCAGAAGAATTTGATGTCAAACGTGGCAAGTGGAGTTTTGCCCACCTGCCGGTCATTCCGCCGCACTTTGACGTCAAGCCGATGGACAAGACCAAAACAAGGCTCAATGCGATTGTCAAACAGGCCAAACGCAAAGACGTCAACGCTTTCATCAATGCGTGCGATGCCGGACGCGAGGGCGAGCTGATCTTCCGTTTGATCCAGCAGTACAGCAAGGTCAAGCTGCCGGTGCAGCGCTTGTGGCTGCAGTCGATGACGCCGCAAGCCATTCGCGATGGCTTTAACGCCCTGCGCAGCGACAAGCAGATGCTGCCGCTGGCCGACGCAGCCCGATGCCGCAGTGAGGCCGACTGGCTGGTCGGCATCAACGGCACACGCGCCATGACGGCCTTCAATTCACGTGATGGCGGTTTCTTTTTGACGACGGTGGGTCGGGTGCAGACGCCAACCTTGTCGGTAGTGGTGGAGCGCGAAGAAAAAATCCGCAAATTCATCAGTCGCGACTATTGGGAGGTTCACGCCACGTTCTGCGCCCAGGCTGGTGACTACAACGCCAAATGGTTTGACCCCGAATGGAAAAAGGCTGCGGCCAATGCCGCAGCCGGAAATGTCGATGAGAGCGACGTCGAGCTCAAAGCTGATCGTCTTTGGACCGAGCGCGAGGCACAAGCCATTGCCGATGCCGTGCGCGGTCAAAAAGCCAGCGTCACCGAAGAAAGCAAGCCCAGCACGCAAGCGTCACCGCTGCTGTTTGACTTGACCAGCCTGCAGCGCGAGGCCAACGGCAAATTTGGCTTTTCTGCCAAGACCACGCTGTCCATCGCGCAAAGTCTGTACGAACGCCACAAGGCGTTGACCTACCCGCGTACCGATTCACGCGCGCTGCCCGAAGATTACGTGCCGGTGGTCAAGCAAACCTTCGAGATGCTGGCCGACAGCGGCATGCGGCATCTGGCACCTTACGCAGTCACCGCGCTCAAAGGCAACTACCTCAAAGCCAGTAAACGGATTTTTGACAACGCCAAGGTCAGCGATCACTTTGCCATCATCCCCACGCTGCTGGCGCCACACGGTTTGAGCGAAGCAGAGCAAAAAATCTACGATCTGGTGGCGCGCCGCTTTATGGCGGTGTTCTTCCCGAGTGCCGAATACCAGATCACGACACGCATCACGACGGTGGTGGCCGCAGCGCCGGGCCGCCCCAAGCAAGGCACGGCCCCCTCGGGGGGCAGCGAAGCACACGGAGTGGCGAGCGTGGGGGCACATTTAGGGCATAGTTTCAAGACCGAAGGCAAGGTGCTGGTGAAACCGGGCTGGCTGGCCATTTACGGCAAGGAAGCGCAAGGCGAGGTCCCAGACGGCGATGACAAGAGCGCCGGGAACCTTGTGCCGGTGAATCCGGGTGAACTGGTGAACACCCAGACGGTGGAGCCGAAAGCACTGAAAACTCGTCCACCAGCCCGCTACTCGGAAGCTACTTTGCTGGGTGCCATGGAAGGTGCTGGCAAGACCATTGAGGACGACGAGTTGCGGGCGGCGATGCACGACAAAGGCCTGGGCACGCCAGCCACCCGCTCCAGCATCATTGAAGGGTTGATTGCTGAAAAATACATGCTGCGCGAAGGCCGCGAGCTGATCCCCACCGCCAAAGCTTTTCAACTCATGACGCTGTTGCGCGGCCTGGGTGTGGAGGAACTGTCCAAAGCCGAACTCACCGGTGAGTGGGAGTACAAACTGGCGCAGATGGAACACGGCAAACTCAGTCGCGAATCATTCATGGCCGAGATTGCCGCCATGACTGAACGCATGGTAAAAAAAGCCAAGGAATACGACCGCGACAACATTCCCGGCGACTATGCCACTTTGTCCGCCCCGTGTCCCAATTGCGGCGGCATTGTGAAAGAGAACTACCGTCGTTACACCTGCACTGGCAAAACCGGCGCAGTGGAGGGTTGTGGTTTCTCTTTTGGCAAAACACCTGCCGGCCGCACTTTTGAAGTGGCTGAAGTGGAGCAGTTTCTGCGCGACAAAAAAATCGGCCCGCTGGACGGTTTTCGTTCCAAGGCAGGTTGGCCGTTCACCGCAGAGATGGTTATCAAATTTGACGAAGAGAGTAAAAATTACAAACTTGAGTTTGATTTTGGCGATGACAAAAAAGGCGAAGAAAGTGGTGAACTGATCGACTTTTCGGAACAACAATCGCTCGGCGCCTGCCCTAAATGTGGTGGTGCCGTATTTGAGCATGGCAAGAGTTATGTCTGCGAAAAGTCAGTACCGACACACGCTCAAGCGACTCCAAGTTGCGACTTCAAAAGCGGTCAAATCATTCTGCAGCAACCTGTTGTGCGTGAGCAGATGAGCAAATTGCTGGCAACTGGCAAGACCGATCTGCTGGACAAGTTTGTCTCGATGCGCACACGTCGCGGCTTCAAAGCCATGCTGGCGTGGGACGCCCAGGCTGGCAAGGTCAACTTTGAGTTCGCGCCGTCCAAGTTCCCGCCGCGCAAGACCGTAGCCAAACCGCCAGCCCAGGCGGAAGTGGCTGTAAAAAAGGGAACCGCTGGCGCAACAACAGCAGTCAAAAGAACACCTGCCAAAAAAATCGCCACCAAGTCAGTTGCCAAAACTGTCAAACCCAAAGCAGCTCGCAAAACCACTAGCGCCGCAGGCTTGCAACCCAGCGCCGCGCTGGCGGCAGTCATTGGCAGCGAACCGGTGGCACGCCCGCAAGTCATCAAGAAGTTGTGGGACTACATCAAAGCCAATGGTTTGCAGGATGCCGCCAACAAACGCGCCATCAACGCTGACACCAAACTGCTGACAATCTTTGGCAAGCCGCAAATAACCATGTTTGAGTTAGCGGGCATTGTGGGCAAGCATTTGGCATCTGTAGCGTAAACATTTACAGTCTGGTCGGGCCAGACTACCCGTCCCACCAAATTTCACCCCTATTCTCAACATGAGGAAAATCCCATGAAACAAACGCTTCTCGCATGCGCCCTGTTAGGCGCCGCCAGCCTGACGCACGCTGGCGGCTTCACGCTGAGCAGTCCGGACATCAAGGCCAATGCCGCGATACCTCAGAGCTTTGAATTCAACGGCTTTGGTTGTGCCGGTGAGAATAAGTCACCGGCGCTCAAGTGGAGCGGGGCACCCAAGAACACCAAGGCATTTGCTGTCAGCGTTTACGATCCCGATGCACCCACCGGTTCTGGCTGGTGGCACTGGATGGTGATCAACCTGCCGGCCGATGTGACCGAGCTGACACCGAACGCCGGGGTCGAAGGTGGCGCCAATCTGCCCAAGGGTGCGCGCCATGCCCGCATCGACTACGGCGTGGCCGGCTGGGGTGGCGTTTGCCCGCCGCCGGGCGACAAACCGCATCGCTACATCTTTACTGTGTACGCGCTCAAGGACAAGCTTGACGTGCCCGCTGACGCCACCGCAGCATTGACCGGCTACATGATCAATGGCAACAGCCTGGGCAAGGCCACATTTACTGCCAAATACGGACGACCGAAGGCGAAGTAAATAGACCCCCACGGTCGCCCACTGTGTGTGGCTCCCTGCCCCCCGAGGGGGCCGGGCCTTGCTTGGGGCGGCCCGGCGCGGCGGTTGACCCCCACAGTCGCCCATTGTGTGTGGCTCCCTGCTCCTCGAGTGGTGGTGCGGTGTAGTGTCAGACGCTACACCGGCTCGGTCATCTTGCCGTCGATGTAATACCAGCGCTCGCTCTGGCGCACGAAGCGACTGGTCTCGTGCAGGCGTTGTGCCCGGCCGCCACCATCACGCCAGCGTGCAACAAACTCCACCACACCGGCGTCGCCCGACTGCTCGGCATGACACACTTCCAGCCCCAGCCATTTGAGGGGTTGGAGCTCCAGATCGCCAGGCGCAGTCGCCGGATGCCAGGTGGCCAGCAGGTAGTCAATCAGGCCCATCACATAAGCGCTGTAGCGCGAGCGCATCAGGGCCTCAGGTGTGCTTGCATGAATACCCTGCCTGAACTCGGAGTGCCATGGGCCACAGCAAACCGAATAAGGCTGCCCGCTGTCGCAAGGGCAATCACTGTGAGCCGCTCGCATCGTTCAGATCGGGATGTGGAACGTCTTGCCGATCAGTTGCATGGCCTCACGGCTGTCCCATTCTTTAGCGCCATAGTATTTACCGAGCACCCGACCCTGCGCGTCCACCAACAGTGTCAAGGGCAGTCGATCCGCCCCCAGCATGTTTTCCAGCAGCAACCGACTGTCAATAAAATGACTGAAACTGGTCCTGTTTTTTTTCAGGAAACCCTTGGCGGCTTCCGGGTAGTCGTCGGTCGAAATGCCGATCATGGTCAACTGCTTTCCCGCCTTGCTGTGGGAGAGTCTTTCCAGTGAAGCCATTTCTAGCTGGCAAGGACCGCACCAACTGGCCCAAACATTGATGATGAGCGGCCTGCCGCGAAATTCCGACAGCTTGCGCGAGGGTCCGGACAGACCTTGCATGGTGGCCTCGCGAAGCGTCCCGCCAATCTCAACTTCGCCCGGTGTTTTCGCGATAGCAGGGTTGCTTGCAGCGACCAGTCCAAACAGCAGCAATGACACAATAAGTTTCATGATTGGAAGTCTACCAGCCGCCAACTTGCCGACTACTGGCCTTGTTTGGAGCGTTCATAAAGTGGCAGCACTTTGGGCAAGTTCTTTTCTATATCGGCAATGCGCGAAGTGCCGGAAGGGTGGGTTGACAACCACTGCGGCGGCGCACCTTTGCTGGCGGCGCCCATCTTTTGCCACAAGGTGACACCGGCTCTGGGGTCGTAGCCGGCGCGGGCTGCCAGTTCCATGCCGACCAGATCGGCTTCGGACTCGTCGCTGCGACTAAATTCCAGCGTCAGCAATTGCGCTCCGTAGTTGGTCACCGTCTGTCCGATCTGTCCCAGGCCGAGAACCTGACCGAGCAGTCCGGCGCCAATGCCGGTGGCAGCGTTTTTCGCCATGCGCTCGCGGGCGTGTTCCCGCAGGGCGTGAGCAATTTCGTGTCCCATCACCATGGCGACTTCGTCATCGGTGAGTTTGAGTTGCGAAAGAATGCCGCTGTAGAACGCAATTTTGCCGCCAGGCATGCAAAAAGCATTGATCTGTTTGCTGCCGATCAGATTGACCTCCCAGCGCCAGTCTTTGGCCCTTGGGTTCCAGGAGGTGGTGAATGGAATGATGCGCTGGGCAATGGCGCGCAGCCGACGCACCTGTGGGTGTTCCTTGGCGCCGAGCGCGTTTTTTTCGGCGGCCTGCTGCAGCAATTGAGCGTATTGCTGGCCGGCGGAGCGCTCCACTCCTTCGGCTGGAACCAGTCGGCTAAACGCCGAATTGTTGCCCACGTCAACACCGTCACGCGCGTGCGCATGTTGGGCACCACCGCACAAGGCGAGCGCCAAGGCCAGCAAAGACAGCCCATGGGCCGGTGACAGATGGGCCTGCCCTTGCCTGCAATCAAAACCAGTTTTCATGGCGTTATTATTCCTCCATGACCACAGCAACGCTCAGCCCCTCTTCTTTGGCTGACAAACCGTCATGGCTTGATCTATTTAAGGTGTATCTGGAGTCGGCCTCGCTGCGCCAGCTTGGGCGTTACGGCCGAAAAGGCAATCAATGACTGAAGCCATTTCCACCGCGCGCCGCAAACGCTCTGCGCTGGAGGTGCTGCACGAGCTCAGACAGCCCAAGGTCGCGGTCATGCTGGCGCTGGGGTTCGCCTCGGGCTTGCCCTTCCTGCTAACCGCCAACACCTTCGGCTACTGGCTGCGGGACGACGGCACAAGCTTGGTTGCCATCGGGTTCATCTCGTGGGTCGGCTTCGCGTACGCCTTCAAGGTGTACTGGTCGCCGCTGGTGGACCGCATCGACGTGCCGCTGCTGGGTCGCCTGGGCCGTCGTCGCGGCTGGATGCTGCTGTGCCAGCTTCTTATCACCATCGGGCTGCTGGGCATGGCCGCTGTCGGGACTGCGGGTGGGCTCGCGGCCATCGGCGCCTTCGCTTTGTTGACAGCCTTCGCCTCGGCCACGCAGGACATCGCGATCGACGCCTGGCGCATCGAGTCGGCGTCTGACGCTGACGAAGTGGGGCTGATGACCTCGGCGGCGCAGGTCGGATACCGCATCGCCCTGCTCGTTACCGACGCCCTGATCATCGCCGCGGCGGCACGCGTCGGATGGGCAATGTCTTATGTTGGCATGGCGGTGCTGATGGCGCTGTGCACGATTGCAACGCTGTTCGCCTCCGAACCGACCCGCGCCGATGTGGTGTTGCACCAGAAACCCCCACTGTGGACCTTGCGCGGCCTCGCCGATGCGATCATCGGCCCGTTCGTCGATTTCTTTGCCAAGCACAAGGGAGCCGGGCTGGTCATGCTGCTCATGGTGGCACTCTATCGGCTGCCCGACTTCGTGATGGGGCCGATGTACAACCCTTTCTACCACGACCTCGGGCTCTCCAAGGACACGGTCGCCTGGGTACGCGGCTCCTTCGGCCTGGTCGCCATGTTCCTCGGCATCGCCGCGGCTGGCCTCAGCGCCGTGCGGCTCGGCTTGTTGCCGACGCTGATCGCAGGGCTGGTGCTCGAAGGCTTCGGCACGGCGGCATTCGCCGTGCTCAGCGTCAACCCCGACGCGTCAATTTTTGCCGCGGTGATGACCCTCGACGCTTTTGCGCAGGCCTTCGCTGGCGTGGCTCTGGTCACGTACATGTCGAGCCTGACGAGCCTCGGCTACACCGCCACGCAGTACGCCATGCTGTCCTCGACGTACGCCTTGCTCGGCAAGTTCCTGAAGGGATTCTCAGGGATTGCGGTCGAAACACTGACACCCACCCACGGACTCTTGGGCGCCTACGCCACGGCATTCGTGGCCACCGGCCTGACCGCGGTTCCGCCCCTGCTGCTATTGCTGCTGCTTTGGCGCATGCAGCGGCACAGGCACTGAGCATTAAAGCAGCCATAAAACTCCGGTGAAATGGCGATATGTAGCTCACTAATTGATGGCAATCTCCAATCCGGGAAGCTGTTCCAATCGGTCTTTTTCGACCCAGCCGCACGGCATTTACCAAACTTTACAGAGCTTTCAGGCAGCACGCACACGCTGCTCGGCACCTAGGGATAGACTGCCGCCATGAGTCAACACCTGCTAATGATAGAAGACGACGCCCGCCTGGCCCAGATGGTGAGCGAGTACTTGGGGCAAAACGGTTTTATGATGAGTCATGCAGGCGATGGGCAAACTGGCTTGGAGACCTTGCAGTCAGCAGCGCCTGACCTGGTCATACTTGATCTGATGCTGCCAGATATTGATGGTCTGGAGGTTTGTCGGCGCATCCGGTCCATGCCTGGCGCGCTGGCGCAAATCCCGGTCTTGATGCTGACCGCCAAGGGCGATCCTATGGACCGCATCATTGGGCTCGAAATCGGAGCCGATGATTACCTGCCCAAACCTTTCGAGCCGCGCGAGCTGCTGGCGCGTATTCGCGCGGTATTGCGCCGCCGCGTGGAGGGCTCGGCCCAGGGCGGCAAGCAACTGCGTTTCGGCACACTTGAGATTGACCGCGATGCCCGCACGGTCAGTGTGGCGGGACAGCCCTGTGATTTGACTTCGTATCAGTTTGACCTGCTGACGGCGCTGGCCGAGCGCGCTGGTCGGGTGCTGACGCGGGATCAGATCATGGAGGCCGTGCGAGGTCGTGAGCTCGATGCCTTTGATCGTTCAATCGACGTACACATGGGGCGCATTCGCGCTGCCATTGAGATTGACGCCAAGGATCCCAAACGCATTCTGACCGTGCGCGGCGTTGGCTATGTATTTGCTCGCCAGCAAGATTGAAAATGTTTTTAAAGAAGCTGTACAGCCGCATCTGGCTGGCCGTCGTACTGGCGGTCGCGGTGCTCACGTTTTTGGTGGGTTGGGCCTGGCGACTCGCTGTCGAGCCGCCGTTGCGTGATGTGATTGTCCGCAATGAAGCGGGGCAAATCATAGGCAGCGGCCATTCTCGCAGAAGAAGGCCCCCCGGTGCCGGCATTGGTGTCGCCGCTCCCGGCGAGCCAGAGGCGCAAGGACCGTCGTTTGGTTTGCAGAGTCAAAATGGAAACGGTCCGGAGTTCGTGGTTCTCATGCTCGACGGTCAAATCGTGCACATGCAATTGCCGCGCTCGCCACAGTCGCCCTGGAACCGACCGCCGTTCGGATTTTTCTGGACTTTGGCGCTGGTGGCAATTGCAGTGGCTTTGGCCACCTACCCGATTATTCGCACCCTCACGCGGCGTCTTGAATTGCTGCAAAACGGGGTTGAGAAATGGGGTGAAGGCGATCTCTCCATTCGCGTGCCTGAAGTTGGGCAGGACGAAGTGGCATTTCTGGCCGCGCGTTTCAATCTTGCGGCTCAGCGAATTGAGACCCTGGTCAAGTCGCACGAATCGTTACTGGCATCTCAAAAATCACTGCTCGCCAATGCTTCGCACGAACTTCGTTCGCCGCTGACCCGGATTCGAATGGGGATGGAGTTGATGGGCTCACCCTCGTCCCCGACTTTCAAAAACGAGATCACGCGCAATATCGCCGAGTTGGATCAGTTGATTGAAGAGATTTTGCTCGCCAGTCGACTCGACGCCCGTGAAGCCGATATGGGAACAATAGAGTCGGTGGACCTGATGGGTCTGGCGGCCGAGGAATGCGCGCGAGTGGACGCCGAGTTAGAGGTCCAATTGGCGCCAGATCAAACAACCATCGATCTCAAAGCACCGGGCACCATATTGCCGGTGCAGGGTATTACCAAATTATTACGTCGCGTTATGCGCAACCTGCTTGAGAACGCGCGCCGCCACGCTGCCGGGAAAATCACGGTCATACTGGGTCAGGGTGATGGTCAGGCGATGATTCGCGTCTGCGATAGTGGCCCGGGCGTGCCACCTGAATTGAGCGAGCGCATTTTTGAGCCGTTTTACCGGTTGCCCGGTGCCACCGAGCGTGATGGTGGTGTCGGTTTGGGGCTATCCCTGGTGAAATCGATTGTTATTCGCCATGGCGGCAGTGTCCATTGTGAGAATCGCGTCGAAGGCGGTGCCTGTTTTGTAGTTCGCTTGCCACTGGCGCCCGGCAACAATAATTAAAGCGTGAGAAAAGTCACGATTTCTCTGAAAAGTTGAGGTCATATCCCCCAAATGGGGGATGGTAGCCAAGAGCGCTCCCCGCTAAAGTTGCCACAACTGCTGTCACAGTACTCAAGCGTTGGGGCCCAGTCACAAAAACAGGACAAGTATCCCAATTTTATTTTTTTAGAGCTCCAACGATGTTCCTTCGGGAACTTTTACAAAGCCACCTTCGGGTGGCTTTTTTTTAGCCGATCAGGCAATCCCTCCGAAACACCCAAGGACGCAAAAGTAGCAGTTTCCATGAAGGAGGTTCTACGTCAAGAAATGGAGAATTGTCGACCGCCAGATCATGGCGCATCAAGCAATCACCCGGTTTTTTCCATGGCTTTTGCCGCTCTTTGTCGATTGGAACGAGCGCGCAGATTGAGCGCCTCAACGACCAGCGAGAACGCCATCGCGGCATAAAGAAAGCCTTTGGGTATGTGCATCTCAAAGGCTTCGGCGGTGAGCGCCATGCCGATCATGACGAGAAAGGCAAGCGCCAACACCTTGACCGATGGATGCCGCTCGACAAACTCCCCGATCGGCTTTGCGGCTACCAGCATCACGACTACCGAGAAGATGACTGCCGCGATCATCACGCCAAGCTGATCGACCATGCCAACGGCGGTGATCACTGAATCAAGTGAGAACACAATGTCGACGATAGCGATCTGTCCGATAGTTCCCCAAAACAATTTGCCGCCGGCCGCCTTGACGTCGTCGGCAGGGGGCGACTTGTGTTGATCACGGGCCTCGACTTCGATAAATATCTCTTGCGATGCTTTGTAAAGCAGGAACAGACCGCCAAGGAGCAACACCAGATCTCGCCCGCTGAAGCCATTGCCCAGCACGGTAAAGATGTCATCTGTCAGACCCATCACCCGGCTAAGAAAGAACAATAGCAGCAGGCGTGAAACCATCGCGAAACCGAGCCCCAGAGCGCGCCCACTGTCGCGCTGATGCGGGGGTAGTCGGCCAACCATGATCGAGATGAAGATGATATTGTCGATACCTAAAACGACCTCCAGGGCAGCGAGCATGACAAATGCAAGCCAGAGGTTGGGGTCAAGAAGAAATTCCATCGAGACAAATCCGGTATTGAAAAAAAGTTAGATATTGCCAAGTGATGTGTTGCGCGGCAACTTCACTCATGCGTGGTGGCATAGGACGCACTATAACTGTCATGTTTGCGCAGTCGCAGCTTTGTCGAGAAGAAGTAACCTTTGCCCGTCATTGGTCGGAGGTCGCGCTCCGGCAGTTGCGATAGAGTGTGTCGACGCAGTCTTCTCGAAGGTGGCTGCGCGCATGGCGCTGCGAGAACTGCCTGATGAAAGTCCTTGGCATTTGGACTGAAGTTTAAATTGTGTTCCCATTGGTTTTTCACGAAGCTCCAAAACGTCATTCACATGAAATCAGCACAGGTCAATTTGCTACTATTTCTATGCGCTATCGTCACACTGGCGAACGGGCAAGTCGGCCCCAATGGCAGTCAGTCGGGCACCGGGGCCTTAACTACCATTGCGACTCTCGATGTGCCCCGTTTCATGGGCACGTGGTTTGAGATTGCCAGATATCCCAACTGGTTTCAGAGAAAGTGCGCGAGCAACACAAATGCCAACTACAGCCAGCTACCAGACGGCACCTTGCAGGTCGTCAACCGCTGCACCACAGAAAGCGGAAATGTAAGTGAAGTGGTCGGCGCTGCGCGCCAAATGGGTAACGCCACGGCACCCAAGCTGGAGGTGCGCTTTGCACCCGCATGGCTTTCCTTTCTTCCCGCAGTGTGGGGCGATTACTGGGTCATAGACCTGGACCCGGAGTATCGATGGGTGGCTGTCAGTGAGCCCAAGCGGCAATACCTCTGGATTCTTTCCAGAACGCCAAAGGTCAGTCAAAAAGTCTATGAAGAACTTCTGGCCAGGCTGGAAAAAAAAGGCTTTGATATGCACAAGCTTGAAATCACCAGGCAGCAAGAATGAAGCGGGAACGCATTGCCTTAGTCACGGCCCGTTTGCAATGACCTGAGTTTCTGAGTCGTCTCGTCAAACTGTGTTGTTGCGGCGCTGTTTTCGGCTCACCGTCCCAGTAGTCCAGGCCAGCGCGGCGTCGTTGCATGAAGGTCGTGCCCTGGGTGAGCACGCCGATCTTGTCCGAATCAGGGTATTCACACACCTCCGGGCGCTCCTGCGTGCTGATCGACAGGTACTTCAAATCAGCATGGGAGGTGTTGAGAATATGGTGTGGATATTGCGGCCCACAAGGAATGAAAATGACATCCCCGGCGCGCAAAGACAACATTTCGCCAGCCACGCGCAATGTGCCTTCTCCCTCGAGCACGACAAACATGAGGGGTTCCTTTGTCAGGGCAGGGTCGAAATTTTTCGACTGCTGGACGAAGCCAGATCACTGGCAGCAAGTCGCGCTAGCGCTGCGTTTACGGCTTTTGCCAGAACCGGACCGTAGCGCTCGATTTCGGCCAGCGGGGCGTAGCCGTAACCAATCACCAGGCCGCTTGCGTCTTTACGGTCCAGGCAATAGGCGGACAGGGGGCGCACCGTCAAACCCAAAGCCCCGATGCTTTGTGTCAGCGCCTTGTCGTCCATGGCAATGGGCAAGTTCAAGCACAGGTGCAGACCCTGCTCGGCGCCGCTGATGTGCGCTGATGGGCCAAGGCAGGGCTTGAGCGCTTCCAGCAGACAGCGACGGCGCTCGGCATAGCTTTGACGGGCGCGGCGCAAGGCGCTGGCAAAATGTCCCATTTCGATGAACTCGGCCAGTGCCGCTTGCAGCGGTATCTGGCCCGGACGGTTGAGGTCGTAATGGGCTTGCTTGAACGACGCCACCAGGCCCCTGGGTACGACCAGGTAACCCAGCTTGAGTCCAGGGTAAAGGACTTTGGAAAATGAACCCATGTAGAGCACGCGTTCGTCGCAGTCGAGTCCGGCCAAAGATGAAATTGCAGCGCCGCTGAAACGAAATTCACTGTCGTAATCATCTTCCAGAATCCAGGCCTTGTGTTGTCGGGCGATGGACAGAATTTGGAGGCGACGGGACAGCGACATCACCGACCCTGTGGGGTATTGGTGGGAGGGTGTCAGGTAGATCAGGCGCGGGGGAGTAGCCTCGTCCTCAACTCGGGGTGCCATACCGTTTTCGTCCACCTTTACCGGATGCAGACTCAGGCCCGTCGCCATGAAGGCTTTGACCGCACCCCAGTAGGCCGGGTCTTCCAGCCAGACCGTCGCGTTAAGGTCAGCCAGCAGTTGGGCGCACAGTTCCATGGACTGCTGGGTTCCGCTGGTAATGATGACTTGCTCAACATCCATCGGCACGCTCCGGAATACCCTCAGATAGTCAGCCACCGCACGGCGTAACGGCGCGTAGCCACCCGAATAGCTGTAATCGAGCATGTCGGGATAGGTCATGCGCCAATGTTTGTTCTGCAAGCGCTGCCAGACGGCTACCGGAAAGGCGCTGAAATCCACGATGCCTGGCGTAAATGGATAAATCTCAAGTTGGGTGGCGCAGAAAGTCTTTAGCAGTGCCTGGCCGCGTTGCGACAAAGTCGCCTCCTGGCTTGACTGCTCCGGACGTCGGCGTGTTGGTGCTTTGGCGAACCGCTCGCTGACAAAGGTGCCCCTGCCGACATGGCTTACCAAGTAACCCTCGACGGCAAGTTGGTTGAGTGCGGTGATCACCGTGTTTCGGGAAAGACGCAGGTCACGGGTCAGGTCGCGACTTGACGGCAGACGGTTGCCAGCGCTCAGTTTGCCATTCAAAATGGCACCGCGCAGGGCCTCGTACAGTTGCCGATGCAGGGGCATCTTGAGCTGTAGTCCCAGACGGGCAATTTCAGTCGACAGAAGTTCAGACAGCATAAAGAAGGTGTTGCGGGCTTACGGTGATGACTGTCTTGGCAGTGGTGGTGACGCCGCGATTGGTTCCATATTCTGTGATCGATTGGTACCATTGTGAGCCAATCGGCCAGAGAACAATGGGCCGCATAACAAACTGGAGACATTTATGAACTGGATGAATTGCAAGAAAGTAACGCTCTTTCTGAAATTGAAGAGAACCCTGCGTCTCGCTGCCGCTCTGGGCCTGGCGCTAACTTGTTTGCCGACCATGGTAATGGCGCAGACAAAACAACTTTTTCTATACAGTTGGGCCAATTATGTGCCGCCAACCCTGCTAAAGCGCTTTGAGGCTGAGACCGGAATAAAGGTCAATCTGGACGTTTACGACAGCAACGAAACCATGCTGGCCAAGCTGCAGGCGGGCGGCGGCGGTTACGACATCGTAATTCCGAGCGACTCGGTACTGAGCACCATGATCAAGTCCGGTTTATTGCTCAAGGTCGAAGCGTCCCGGATGAGTAACTTCAAAAACGTGCTGGCTCCGCACAATCGCCCGCCGGCAGATCCGAATGGCGACTACTCGGTTCCTTACACATGGGGTTCGACCGGGTTCACCTACGATTCGGCCAAGGTGGCGGGCGGCAAGTTGACCGAGAGCTGGAAGGAGTTCTTCGAGCCCCGTCCCGAGGTCGCCGGCAAGATCGCCGCGATGGCCAATCAGGGCGAGATGTACACCGCTGCTGCGCACTACCTTGGCATAGACACTTGCACCGAGAACGCTGCAGATGCACAGCGCATCCTGGACGTTCTGCAAAAGCAAAAACCGGGCGTGAAGATTTATTCATCGACAGGAACGATTGGTCGCATGGCGGCGGGCGAAGTGACCATGCATCATCAATGGAATGGCGCTTCCTATAAATCGGGGCTGAAATTGGCGACAGCGGTGTTTGTCTATCCAGTCGAGGGCATGAATCTTTGGAGCGACTATTTTGTTGTTCCCAAGGGAGCACCCAATCCCGACAGTGCCAAGACATTCATGAACTGGATGATGGATCCGAAAAACGCGGCCGAAGCGTCGAACTTCAATGGCTATAACAATGCCATCAAGGGTTCGGACGCCTTCATGGACGCTGGCCTGCGTGCCAGCCCAGCGATCAACCCACCTGAGGCCATGAAAAGCCGTTTTCGCCCGGTCAAGGATTGCTCGGTCAAGGCCCGTGAATTGCGTGACGGAGTCTGGACGCGCCTGAATCGATGACTGGCCGATGACGCAAATCGCCATCGCCATCAGTGGCGTCAGCAAGACTTTTTCTGGCGCCAACCATGCTGCGCTGGACGGCGTGTCGCTGGACATACGCAAGAACGAGTTTTTCACGCTTTTGGGTCCTTCTGGCTGCGGCAAGACCACGCTGCTGCGCATGATAGGTGGCTTTGAAAACCCTGATGCCGGCAGCATAGCGCTGGATGGCGTCGACATGGGGCGCACACCACCCAATCAGCGTCCAGTCAACACCGTATTTCAGAGCTACGCCCTCTTTCCACACATGAGTGTGGCGCAGAACATTGCATTTGCGCCAGAGATGCTGGGACAGCCCCGCGACACTATCCGCACACGGGTGGCGGAGATGATTCGTTTGCTGCGGCTGGAAGGCCTGGACGAGCGTCGCCCGGCTCAGCTTTCGGGCGGCCAGCAGCAGCGCGTCGCGCTTGGTCGGGCGCTGGCGCCGGCACCCAAGGTACTGCTGCTGGACGAACCTCTGTCTGCGCTGGACCTGAAACTGCGCAAGGAAATGCAGATCGAATTGAAGCGCCTGCAACTTGCCACAGGTATCACCTTTGTCTTCGTCACTCACGACCAGGAGGAAGCTTTGCGCATGTCGGATCGAATCGCAGTGATGCGCGACGGCAAGCTCATGCAGGTGGGCAGGTCGGTCGATATTTACGAGCGTCCGGCCAATCTGTTTGTCGCAGAATTCATAGGTGATGCGAATTTTCTGCCGGCGATCTGCGTGCAGAGAACTGGCGCTGGTGGACGATTTCACCTGGCTTGCTGCGGCGACCACACCGTTGAACTCGCCACCGATGATGCCAGCAACATCGCGATCGGCGCAAAGGCCACACTGATGGTCCGCCCGGAAAGTATCAGCCTCGTGCCGCAGGAGTCGGCGCAGCTACGAGGCGAGGTGTCCGAGACCATCTACAGCGGCAGCGAACTGCAGCTGCATGGCAGACTTGCAGACGGGACTTTGTTGCGTGTGCGGGTAAGCGGCGCGCTGGGTGCTGCCGCGCGGATGGGTGGCAGCACAGGCTTTGCCATAGCGGATGACGCGGTCCGGGCATTTGCTGCATGAGCTCGGTGCGCACGCGCAATCTTGCGCTGACTGCGCCGGCGGCGCTATTTCTCGCGGTCTTCATGATCGCGCCCCTGTTTTTGATGCTCTACGTCTCGACGTTGGAGCGAGCACCTTTCGGTGGCGTGATCTGGGGCAGCCATACGCTGATAGCGTACGAAAAACTTCTGTTTGAGCGCGATCTTGCCGGAGCGCTTTCCTTTAACGGCGACTACATCGCAATTTTCGCGCGCTCCTTCCGGCTGGCGGCAGTCACAACGGTGTTGACGCTGCTGGTAAGCGTGCCCACGGCGCTTTACATGACCACCGTTTCAAGACGCCGCGCGGTGTTCATCCTGTTTTTGGTGACGGTTCCGTTCTGGACCAATCTGCTGGTGCGAAATTTCGCATGGATACTGATACTGCGCAACGGTGGCACGCTGGATCAGTGCCTTCAATGGCTGGGCTTGACGAGCGAGTCGCTGGACATTCTTTACACCCCCTTCGCCACCGGGGTTGGTCTGACCTACTCGTTTCTTCCCTTCATGATATTGCCAACCTACGTGGCGCTGGAGCGAATCGACAAGCGCCTGATAGAGGCGGCCTTTGATCTGGGCGCTGACCGATGGCGTGTACTCACCCGCATCGTGTTGCCGCTGGCCATGCCGGGGATTCTGGCGGGCGCGATTCTGGTCTTCGTTCCCTGTCTGGGCGCCTACGTCAGCCCCGAATTGCTGGGCGGTGGCAAGTCCATGATGATCGGCAATCTCGTCCAGTCCCAGTTTGGCGCGTCACGCAACTGGCCCTTTGGTGCCGCGCTGGCGCTAGTGCTGGTGGTCGTGCTGCTGGCAACCTTGCTGTTGTGGCGCTTCGTGCAGCGCCGCATGGAACACGCGCCATGACAACCGAGCAGAACCTGCTGAGCAGTCGTGTCAACACAGTCATTGCGGTGCTTGCGCTGGTTTTCCTCTACGTCCCCATTGTCACCCTGGTGATATTGTCGTTCAACGAGAACGACCTGACGACGATCTGGAGCGGATTGAGCCTCAAGTGGTACGTTGCTGTTCTGGACAACAGCGACATCCTCAGAGCCACGAAGAATTCATTGATCGTTGCCTGTGTTGCCACGGCGCTGGCGACGGCAGTTGCAACGGCTGCTGCCCTTGGCGTGGTGCGTTCGAGCTCTGCCCACCGGGGCGCCTTGGAAGGCCTGCTCAGCCTGCCGCTGCTGGTGCCGGAGATCGTCACGGCGGTGGCGCTGCTGATGCTTTATGTTTTGTCCGGAATGCCGCTGGGCCTGATCTCGGTGATCCTGTCACACACCGTTTTTTGCATTCCGTTTGCCTACTATCCGATCCGGTCACGTCTGGCGGGTCTGGATCCAGCCTTGATCGAGGCAGCAGCAGATCTCTACGCGCCGCCCTGGAAACGCTTTACCCGTATCGAGCTGCCGCTCTTGAGTCCAGGCATTTTCTCAGGAGCGTTGCTGGCTTTCATCAGCTCGCTGGGAGATTTTGTCATCACCTATTTTGTTGCTGGCCCCGGCTCCACGACACTTCCTGTGTACGTCTTCGGCATGATCCGAACCGGCGTCACGCCCGAAGTCAATGCGCTCTCAGCGATCTTTTTGGCACTGTCAATTGCTGTGATTGCCATTGCCTTTCTGGTGGGTGGGCGATTTGGTGAAGCGCGCAAGGAAGGAGAGAAGTCTTGAATTGGGGTCGACTTCTCGCGACAGCGTTTCTGCTGGCACTGCTGCAAGACTGGGCTGGCTGGCAATGAACGTCTTTTTCAGCCCGGACTACGCTGGCTCGACCTATGCGTTTGAGACGACTCGCAAGGCGAAGTGGGTGGCAGACTCGCTAACCAGTGCCCCTATCAACGACATCGCATTGCTGGCGCCGTTGCCACTTTCGTACGACCATGTGGTCCGGGTGCATGACCCGGTCTACGTTCAGGCGGTGCAGACCGGTTCCCCGCGCAGCCTGGCTGAATCGCAGGAGTTTCATTGGGACGCCGGGCTTTGGCCGATGGTTCTCGCGTCCAATGGCGGTGCGGTCGCCGCCGCCCTGGATGCACTGCAGCACGGGCTGGCAGGCTCGCTCTCCAGTGGTCTGCATCACGCCAGGTACGGTGTTGGGGCCGGTTATTGCACTTTCAACGGATTGGTGATTTCGGCCCGTCAGGCCTTGGCTGCGGGCGCCAGGACGGTTCTGATCCTGGACCTCGATGCCCACTGTGGCGGTGGCAGCGCGTCGCTGATTGCCGATCATTCACGCATCTGGCAATTGGACGTATCGGTGGATAGTTACGACAGCTATGAGAGCAGCGCCCGTGCCTGGCTGCGACTGGTCAAGCGCAGCGAAGACTACCTGAGTGAAATAGAGAGGGGTCTGCAAGAAATTGTCCGCCTGGGGCCGCGCTTCGACTTGTGTCTTTACAACGCCGGAATGGACCCGTTCGAAGGATGCCCGGATGGTGGCTTGATCGGCATCACAAAGGAAATGCTCGCCGCTCGCGAGCGGCTGGTGTTCGAGTGGTGCCGAAAGCAAGGCTTGGCGGTCGCCTTCATGCTGGCTGGCGGCTACATCGGGGAGCAACTCGATGCCGACGGGCTGGTTGACTTGCATCGCCTGACGATTTCTGCTGCAGCAGAGTCTGGTCGGGTTGGCCTTGGCAGTTCATTTCAGTTCAGATCAGTTCCCTGACGTCTATCAGGCTCTGACCCTGCCAATTTCTATTTCCCAAGAATCGGGAACAGCTTCACCAGCCCATCCGACATCACCTCGACCGCCAACGCTGCCAGAATCAAACCCATCAGGCGTGTCATGACATTGATGCCGGTTTTGCCCAAACCTCGGGCAATCGGCTGCGCCAGTGCAAAACACAGGGCGGTGGCCAGGGCAATGACCACGCCGTAACCCACCAACGTGACCAACTGCCAGAAGGTTTTGGCTTTGTCGGCATAAATCACCACGGTCGACATGGTGGCCGGGCCGGTCAACAAGGGAATGGTGAGCGGCACCACGGCAATGCTGGCGCGAGCGGCAGCATCACTCATTTCTTCGGCATTGGATTTGGCTTCAGCCGGCTGAGCGTTGAGCATGGCCAGCGCCGAGGTCAGTAGCAGCATGCCGCCACCCACCTGGAAACTGGCCAGCGAGATACCGAAAAAATTCAGAATATGCAGACCCATCAGGGCGCTGACGGCAATCACCACAAAAGCGCTGAAGGATGAAATCCAGATCGTGCGGCGCCGTTGTTCGCGCGTGAAATCCTGCGTGTAGTGAATGAAAAAAGGCACGATGGCCAGCGGGTTGACGATGGCCAGCAACGTGACGAGTGGTTTGAAATCCATGTGAATTCTTTTCAGTTCAGTCAAGGCGCATGGCAATCGCAGACGTCATTGCCCTTGTCAAAAACAATGCGCCAGAGGCCTGGCGCTTCCAGTCGCCAAATGGAAGTAAAGGTGGCGATCAGCTTGCCTTGCGGGTCGCGTACCGGGCCGGAGCTGATGGCCAATGTTCCCGATGGCAGCACTTCGATCTGTTCCGGTTGCCATGAAAACGGTGCCGCGGGTCCTTCAAAAAAGCGTTTCCAGGCGCTCGCCACCCGCGCCTTGCCACGCAGCGGTTGTGGACCCGACATGAACACTGCTTCATCGGACAAGAACGTGGCAAATGCAGCGTGATCCCGATCCGCCATCGATTTCGCGAAGGAACGCTCGGCATCGGCGACCTGGCGCTGGAGATCGGCCGGATTCGAACTCAGCGACGGCATGGCATGGCAAGCTGTAAGTATGGCCACTGCGACAAGGATGGCAATGGCTGTGACGCTACGCATAGGCAAGTCTCCGCGTTCATTGATTTCGTTGCATTCAAGACTGTTGCGCCAGGATGGAGGGTGGCGACGGATGCAGCCGGGCCATGGCGTGTGCGTCGACATAGCGGCCCTGGCGCAGGGCATAGGCCCGGTGCGTACCTTCCAGCAAAAAACCCTGGCGCAGGTACAAACGCTGCGCGGCCTCGTTGTCGGTGTAGACGGTAAGCTCCAGGCGCAGCAGGTTCAACCAGTTGTCGGCCAGATCGACGGCGGCCTTGAGCAGGGCCGTGCCAACCCCTTGGCCTTGCCAGTCATCGCGTACCGCCATGCCGATACCTGCTACGTGCGAACGGCGTGCCCCAAGCACTGGGTGAAGGCCCAGGTTGCCAACCACTTCGCCGCCGGTTACCGCCACCAAAATGCGATCCTGTGGTGCGACGGTGCTCAGGCGTTTTTTCCAGATATCGGCTGATTGCAACGGGATCTGCATGGTGCCCGCAACGGCACGCGGCTGCGTGTAAATCAGAGCGCAGGCGGCGTAATCGTCGGGTTCGGCGTGGCGGATCGTGATGGTCATGGGCGGACTCCTGAAATAGCGGCGACAGTCTCCGTGTTCAATCTACACCAGATTCGGCTTCTGGTCAGCGGCGGATGGGAAGTTACCGCCCGCCCGCCACATCCAGCAGCGAGCCCGTGGTGTAGCTGGATTCATCGGACAGCAGCCACAAAATGGCTTGCGCTACCTCCAATGCACTTCCAGCGCGTTGCAGCGGTACCACCGGTGCCATCTGGCGTGCCCGGTCGGGCTGGCCGCCCGAAGCGTGGATGTCGGTCTCAATGATGCCGGGTCGCACAGCGTTGACGCGAATGCCCTCCAGCGCCACTTCCTTCGCCAGACCCACAGTGAAGGAGTCGATGGCGCCTTTGCTGGCGGCATAGTCCACATACTGACCGGCGCCTCCCAGGCGTGCGGCCACGCTCGACAGGTTGACAATGTTGCCGCCGATGCCGCCGTGACGCGTACTCATGCGCAGTACGGCTTCCCGGCTACATAAAAAGCTTCCCAGCACGTTGATGTCGAACATGCGCTTGAGTCGTTCCACGCTCATTTCATCAACGCGTTGGGCCACATCCACCACGCCGGCGTTGTTGACCAGTGCGGTGAGTCGTCCCACTTGGGTATCGATGGTTTTGAACATGGCCATCACCTGCTCTTGCCTTGCCACGTCGGCTTGAACTGAGAAGGCGCTGCCACCGCCAGCACGAATTTGTTGCACAACATCGTCTGCCGCGTTCTCATTGGCGGCGTAATTGACCGCTACAGCGTAGCCTCGCTGCGCCGCCAGCAGGGCGGTGGCGGCGCCAATGCCGCGCGAGCCGCCAGTGACAAGGAGGACTGGGTTCATGCGGATTTCTGCGGGTTAAGAAAATTTGAGGTAAAAAGGAAAGTCCAAGCCGACTCTGATGGTAGCCGGAAAGACCGATAGAAGGCAGGAGAAAGCTCGCGGAATCAAATCCAGGATGGACATAAATGAAAAAGGCCATTGACTATTACTTTGCACCTCAAAGCCCTTGGACTTATTTGGGCCATGCCCGCCTGGCGACAATAGCCAGTGCAACGCAGGCAGTGGTGCGCATCTTGCCGGTAGATTTTGGCAAAGTCTTTGCGGCGTCCGGTGGATTACCACTTGGCAAGCGCGCGCCGCAACGCCAAGCCTATCGGCTGGTCGAGTTGGCTCGCTATCGCGACGCTTTGAAGATGCCACTGAATGTGCAACCGCGCTACTTTCCGGTGGGTTCGGACGATGCGGCGCGCCTGATCGTTGCGGTGGGTTTGCGTGACGGCGCACCAGCCGCGATGCAATTCAGCGGTGCAGTGTTTGCCGCGGTCTGGGCGCAACAGCGCGATATTGCCAGCGCCCAAACCCTGACCGAATTGCTAAGCGAATGCGGCTTGCCTTCGGAGCGGTTGGCGCAGTCCCACCAGCAGGAGGCCCAAGATCAATATGAAGCCAATACGAAGTCCGCAATCGAGGCAGGAGTGTTTGGGGCACCCAGTTACTGTATTGACGGTGAAGTTTTTTGGGGCCAGGACCGGCTTGATTTCGTCGAGCGCAAATTAAACCCAAGCGCCAAGTTTTAGAAAGTATGCAAATGACCAAATTGGTAATGCCGCAGGCAACGCTCTGATGTAACCGCAATAACCTCTGATCTCTCTCACTTGGGATATTTGAAAATGATCCAGCTTCACTACTACCCCGGCACTGCGGCGATGACGCCCCACATTTTGCTGGAAGAAATTGGCGTCCCTTTTGAGTTGGTTTTGGTGGATCGGATGTCCGACGCGCACAAGACGCCGAGTTACCTCAAGCTCAACCCTAACGGATTGATTCCTGTGCTGACCGACGGTGACCTGGTGCTCTATGAGACGGCGGCGATCTGTCTGCATTTGTGCGACAAATATCCTGGCGCCGCATTGTCCCCGGCGGCCGGCACTGTCGAGAAAGCTCACTTTTACAAATGGTTGGTCTGGTTGACCAATACCCTGCAATCGACCCTCATCATCTACTTCTATCCGGAGCGCTGGGTCAATCAAGGTAATGTGGCCGGGGCCGCCGAGGTGAAGGCCCTGGCGCAACGCAAGGTGGGTGATTTACTCGATCAGCTTGACTTCGAGTTGGCCCGCCATGGTGGGCCCTGGTTGTTGGGAGATTTCTATTCGGCGGTCGACCCTTTTGCCATGATGTTGTGCCGTTGGACACGTGGTTTTTCAAGCGCTCCAGCCCGCACCCGTGCGTACCTTGGACCTTATTTGCAAGCGGTGTTAGCCCGGCCCGCGGTGCAACGGGTGTTTGCTACGGAACAACTGGCGCAACCTTGGGTCTGACCAGATTCGATGGTCAAGTGAAGAAACGTTGGGCTCGAGACTATCTGATTTTCTGAAGCAAACGGGCCGCATCCCTGGCAAAGTAGGTGAGTACACCGTCTGCGCCGGCACGTTTGAACGCCAACAAACTTTCCATCATGACTGCATCGTGGTCGAGCCAGCCGTTTTGGGATGCGGCCTTGAGCATCGCGTACTCGCCACTGACCTGGTAGGCAAACGTCGGCACCAGGAAGGAATCCTTAACCCGGCGCACGATGTCGAGGTAAGGCATACCGGGCTTGACCATCACCATGTCGGCGCCTTCGGCGATGTCCAGCGCGACTTCGCGCAACGCTTCATCAGAGTTGCCGGGATCCATTTGGTAGACTTTTTTGTTACCTTTGCCCAAGTTGGTTGCCGAGCCGACAGCGTCACGGAAGGGGCCGTAGAACGCACTCGCGTATTTGGCGCTGTAGGCCATGATGCGGGTGTGAATGAAATGGTTGGCCTCCAGTGCCTGGCGAATGGCGCCGATGCGACCGTCCATCATGTCGCTGGGCGCCACAATATCCACGCCGGCACCGGCTTGAGTAAGTGCCTGCTTTACCAGAACTGCAACAGTTTCATCGTTCATGATATAGCCATCTGCTGCCGGGTCGGGGTCAGGCAGACCATCTTGCCCATGGCTGGTAAACGGGTCCAGCGCCACGTCGGTCATGACACCCAGATCAGGAAATTCCTTCTTCAAGGCTTGCACCACTCGGGGCACCAGACCATCCGGATTCAGGGCTTCGCGCCCGTCAAGCGTTTTCAAAGCCGGGTCAATCACCGGAAACAAGGCAATGACAGGGATGCCCAGCCTGACACAGTCCTCAGCGACCGGCAACAACAGATCCAGGCTCAGGCGCTCCACGCCAGGCATCGACAGAACCGCCTCGCGATGCTGTTTCCCGTCAACCACAAAAACGGGGTAGATCAAGTCGTTCGGGGTGAGGGCGTTTTCACGAACCAGATTGCGCGTAAACGCGTCGTGCCGCAACCGGCGCGGGCGCCCCAAGGGGTAGGAAGCATGGGTTGTCATGATGAAAAGTGTTGTTGAAAGAATTACCTGGTGCAGGCATGAATATTAAAATCTAAGCGTGCTGCCGAACCGGGCTTGAAATGGACCTTGAAGTTTGCTATATTACTCC
>SESD01000217.1_pt1 | contig 35723 bp, 35 predicted proteins | sample 3171411 | NCBI WGS metagenome assembly SESD01 (sample SAMN06051880, study PRJNA518727) | freshwater metagenome | biome: subpolar coniferous forest; feature: holomictic lake; material: water; isolation source: holomictic Lake 442, 16.5 m depth | place: Canada: near Kenora, Ontario | collected...
ACGCCAGGACTGTCTGTGTGCGGGCGCGAAAAAAGGCCACAGGCCAAAACTAGCAGCTTTGTCGGCACAAAGTTTGTGAAGAGCTGAGGCTAAGTCCGACAAGCTGCTAGGGTATTCTACCTAGCCCATTGGTCTTTACAGACAACCGTCCCGCGAGCGATAATCGGGGTATGTGGAGATCGGGTCAGCCCCGGATGCCACAGCACGATGGGATACCCGACGAACATGACGAGCCAACCCGCAGCAGAACTGATTCCGTGTGACGCACGGCGAATCCTCATCACCGATGATGAGACGCCTGTGCGTGACATTTTCCGGATGATCCTGGCCTCCGGTTTTCCTACGTGCACCATTGAAGTGGCGGCCAACGGGCTGGAAGCGTTGCAAGCGTTCCAGAAGTCGCATCATGGCGTTCTGCTGATGGACCTGAAGATGCCGATCATGGATGGCCAGACGGCCTTTGCCAGGATCCGCGAAGCCTGCGCGGTAAAAGGGTGGGAAATGCCTGCCGTCATCTTTTGCACGGGCTTTGCGCCGTCCCCCAGCATCAAGGCGCTGGCGTCCGCAGGGCAGAATCACTGCCTCATCCAGAAGCCCGTCACCAGCGAAATCCTGCTGAACGTGGTGCGAAGCCGCCTGCCGGCCGCGGGGTGATGCGGCTGGCGGCCGGCGTGGGCGGTCTTTTCATCGCTGCGCAGCCAGCGACGTCTCAAGCCGCGCCAGACGACCTTCGAGCTCTTCGATTGCCCCGGGCGCCACCTGCTCTTTGCCCCGCGAACACAAGGCGGGGTTGTTTACCCACCAGTCCATGCCCATTTCTTTTGCCTTATCCACCGAGCAGATCACCAGGCGGATCTGAATCGTCAGCAGCTCGACATCCACGAGGTTGATCCGGATATCGCCGGCGATCACGATGCCCTTGTCGAGAATCCGCTCCAGAAGATCCGCCAGGTTTGTACCGCCAACGGACGTTGCAACTCTGCGTGTGACTGCCATATGACACCTCCTGTTATAAAAGTTTTCCCAAGGGTCCCAGATCCAGATTCAAATCATCCGCCGTCAGGCCGAACTCGCGCGAGATGCGGGCGAGCTCCTCGGACTGCCGCATCAAGGTCTGCCCGAGACGCTCAATTTCGGCATCCGTAAGGTCTCCGGCCTCCATTCGCCGCAGCGCCTGCTTCTCCAGAAGCTCGTGCAGCAGCTTGACCACGGTCAACACGAGTTGCGCCAGGCCGTTCCGGGTCTTTTCCGCATCGAGGTTCAGCCGCCGGGGCTGACGCGAAGCTGCGCCGGAGGCCATGGCGCGGGAAAAGTCGCTGATGGCCGCGACATCCGGCGCCGGCCCGGCGACAGGCGCTGCATCCATGCAGGTTTGCTCGTGCTTCATGGCATTTCCTGCGACTTTCGCGCCGTTTCCACCGAGGATATGACCACTTGCAAGCTCAGGTAGATCAGATCGACATCGGCGACGGAAATCATAACCTCGCCGATCACCACGGCGCCCTTGTTGAGAACCCGGTCCAGAACCTCGCACAGGCTCACATGCTCTGTTTCCAGCAAATCTGTGTCAGGCATACAAAACCTCACCGGTTGGCGACCGGCTTCGCTCCGTCCGGCGTCTGCTGCCGACGGCCGTTCGCGCCTGCCCGGCTCCGTCGCCAGGCGGCAGGTAGAGTTGCATTCCCAGCGCCGCCAGGTTTGCCGTGCCCCGCGGTTCGCTTTGCCGATACACAAGCGTCTGCGGCGTGCCGGGAAACGCCGCCGCGATGCGCGCCCGGGTTTGCGACTCACGGGCGAAAATCGATGCGCAGAGGGCGTCGGCGGAATCCGGCGTTGCCAGGTTCAAAAACAAGCCGGAAACCGGAATGGCCAGACGCTCACAGGCAGCCAGGAGGTCCCCCGTCTCCGCAAAGGACATTTCCGTGAGGATGCTGACGCTGTAGAGGCCCGCGCGGGACGGATCGCGCAGAACTGCCCGCAGGCGCTTCAGGTCCTTGGACAGGCCGATCAGGCGCGCCGAGATTCCCGGCAGGCGGAAGATGTTCCGGTACTTGAGGAAAATGCTGAACACCACCTTCAGCCAGTTCTCAATGATCTCCGGCAACTCCAGCAGCCGGATCAAGTGCCCGGTCGGAGCCGCGTCAAGGATCAGGATGTCGTACCCCTCCGGAGACAGATGGTTCATCACCGCCGCAAGGGCCATCAGCTCATCAATCCCCGGGGGCGACAGATCCATGATCCGCTCCATCACTTCACGATCGAACGTCAGGTCGAGGTTCGGCATCAGACGCGCGAGAAACTGCTCCAGCTCCTTGCGGTACTGCTCTTTCAACGCAGCAAACCCGGCGGGGGCGTCCATTTCCATGGCCCACAGGCCCGGCACCACCTGCTCCGGGACGGGGCCCACGGGCAGCCCCAGACAGTCGGCCAGCGAGTGGGCGGGATCGGCGGAGAAAAGCAGGGCTCGCTTCCCGGGGTGCTCATGGGCCAGGCGCAGGGCCGTGGCACAGGCCAGGGTGGTCTTGCCAACCCCACCCTTGCCGGCAAAGACCAGCAGCGTCGTGTCCGGCGGCGGCAGCGGAGCGGGGTTGTCGACGCGCGGAGCGATTCGTGGCCGGGCGCACGGACGTTCCGCGCAGGACGTCGGGATCGGCGCGAGCCCCTTCCAGAAGGCGCGCAGGCCCTCCAGCCCCTTGATTTCCAGCGGATACATGGGGACGCCCCAAAGCTGCTTGCCGGAAAAAAGCGCCGCATCCGCCAGCCGCGCAAGTTCCTGCAGCTGCTGGCCGCGCACGGCCCGGCACAGATCGCAGCCGCTTTCCGGATACAGGCGATTGACCACCACATGATCCGTCCCGATGCCCAGCCGGCGCAGCTCCCGGATCAGGTCCAGCGTCTCCTCGACGCTCAAGGCTTCGGCCAGCATCACCGGAACAAAGCGGCACTGCTGGTGATCCATGAGCCGCGCGCCTGTCGCCTGGACGGAGTCGGCGAGGCCCTCGATGAAGCGGTCGAGGTCGTCGCGCTCATAGTGCCCCTGGAAAAGCTTCTTCATGTACCGGTGCTTGGCCAGCAGAGCGTCCAGCGCCTGCAGCCACTTCTGCATCTGCGCCTGCATCCCCATCAGCCGCAGGGCGTGCCCGGTGGGCGCCGTATCCACGACAATCCGGGCATAGGTGCCATCCCGGACCCAGCGGTTGATCTCCATAAACCCCATGAGCTCATCCATGCCCGGAAGGGATAGCGCCAGAAACCGGTCGATGTCCTCGCCGTCCAGAAAGGTTCCCCGCGAGGCGATCTCCAGGAGTCGCTGCCGGTTCTCCGCCTGGAAAGCCTGCAGGCAGGCGCCGGCATCCAGCTCCAGCACCGTCAGGTTCGGCGGCGGCTTGTCACCGGCAAAGCTGTCTCGCAGGGAGTGCGCGGGATCCGTGGAAACCAGAAGAATGGACTGCCCCGGGTTCCGAACAGCAAGGTCGAGCGCCGTCGCCGTGGCGGCTGTCGTTTTGCCGACGCCGCCCTTTCCTCCAAAAAGCAACAGCGGCAGGTTATCGGCCGGCGGGAACCCGGATGATTTCTGCATGTCCCTCACGAGTCTGCCCGTCCTTGGGAATGTTCTCCGGGGCGCACGCGATCCATCGCGCCATCCGTTGGTCTGTCCGCAACCTCCGCCTCGCCGTCGCCGTCCGGCTCATCCTCCTCGCCAGCCTCGTTCTCTTCGCTGTCGTCTCCGGCATCCTCCGCGTCGCCGACGGAAGCCGACTTCAAGAAATCCAGGCGATCCAGAAGCGTTTTCTCCTGGGCGTCGAACTCGGCCTCGTTCAGCTGGCCGGTCTCCAGCATCATGTAGAGTTCGCCGAGGCGGGCGGTGATGGCCGCAGGTTCCGCGGCAAGATCCTTGCCGGCGGCACTGTGAATCTCGCGAAAGACCCAGATCAGGCCGCGGATCGGCGAAAGAATGATGTCATCAACCAGGAACACCGTGCACCTCGCCAGCTGCCGGGGTGTCCGCTCCGGCCCGTCCAGGAACTGTCACTCGAGGACCAGCTCGACATCCACAAAATTGTGCGGCGCCCAGGGACCGTTGAAATCGAACGAAAAGTTATTGTCGAACCCCTGGGCCGCCACGCAGATGGCCGCCTCAAAATCCTTCTCGCCGGACTGGCGTGTCACAAGGCAGGCAAGGTTCATCACATCTTTTTCGTTGCGCGGAGGGTTCCGCTTGATCTCAACACAGCAGCCTTTCAAGCACGCCTCTACCTTCTGCGTGAGCTCTTCGCGCTCGTACTGGAGCAACCGGTCGAACAGCCGACCGACCTCCACCTGGTCCTCGCGGGACGGCGAGCCGTTTCCGCCCAGCAGCTGGTCGCGCGCCACCCGCAACTCGGCATGGGTGTTGACAAAGTATTCGAAGATGTTGGGAACGTCCCAGGACACGCGCAGGCCCATCTCCACCTTGCCGAACACGCGCTGGATTTGCTTCACGAACGGCTTCCGGTTGAGCGTCAGAATCCGCCGGATCTCCTTGGACCCCTCCGCGATGATGCCGAAGCTGATCGGCAGGAGCGATTCGTCTGCCAGGACTCGCTTCAGGACGGCCTGGTGCGCCGCGATGTGCCGTCGCTCCGGGCGGATCTTGCCGGCGGTAAAATCACTGACCACCGCCGCGACGTGCTCATCCGAAATGAGATACACCCGCGCCCCGTCAATGCCGATCTCGCCATAGTCACGGTCGCCGGACGCCTGGACGACGGCATACAGATACTTCCCCGCGCTGGTTGTCTTGGCAGCCATAACCGAATTCTCCCTTGCGTGTTACGCCCTGTGCTTGCCCGGCCCATCGGCCGCGCGGCCGGTTTGTGTCGCATGAATTTTCACCGACTTGACGCACCCTTCCGCCAGCTTGACCTCCAGAATCGCGCTGCAGGCAAAGCATTTGATCGCGCCCTCGTAATCGTTATACGTCTCATCCTCAAGCGTGATGTTATGACCACAGGATAAACAGTTGATTTTCATGTCCATTGTTCCTTACTGAATGCCATTCTTTCCTGATGCCCAACCCACTGGCGGCTGAGCCAGGCCAACCGGAGCCGCCGGTTCAGCAGATTCACGTGCGCATGGCAGACGCGCTGCGCCTCGCCGCGGCCTGTGAAAAACCCCGTCAGCGTCCGGCAGGCCCGGGGGCCCCTGCGGTGACGGTTCGTACGAATATGACTTGAGTCACTGATGAGCAGCATTACAACCTCCTGCACGCCGTTAATACCTGATCTTAAATGAGCCCGTGTTCCGGATTGGCGCCGCGGCCGGATGCGCCGCCGCCCGCCGACCTTGCGGCAGGGGCGCGCCCTGCGACTTCAGCGACTGCAGGGCCTTCCTCTTTTCCGCCTCGATCTCCAGAAACCGTTGGTCGATCTGCCGCACCTTCTCCAGCGCGCAGGCCTTTTCGACGCCCCGGCGGTGCTTTTCCATTTCGAGCACGCTGATCTTCATATACGCCTTGTACGGAAGGGCCTGGTCGTCCACCCGGCCCGACATGGTCCGTATGTTCTGCACCCCGCGCAGCACTTTCTTTGTCGTAGGCATGTCCGTCTCCCCTATTTCCGGCCTGTCTTGCCCGGACTGCAGACCCGGCGAAGAACCTCTTCCACCTTTTCCAGCATCAGCGGCTGGCCGCCATGGGTGACCTTGGCCGTGTCGGTGGCCAGCACATCGCGGCAGACCAGCAGAAAGAACTCGTCGTCCGCACGGGCGCGGCGCTTCTGGGAGAACAGGATCCGCCCGATGGCAATGCCGGCCCGGATGGTCGGGCGGTGATTGTTCACCCCGAACATGCGCAGCTCGCGCACCATGTCCACGATCCGCTCGGCATCCTCCAGCGGCAGGCCGGACTTCCGCTTGACGATCATGACCTCTGTTTCCCGGTCGTAGTGCTCCAGGTGGATGGTGATCAGGCGGTCCATCAGGGCATCCTGCGTCTTGTGGACGCCGGCGTATTCTTCGGGGTTCGAGGTGAAGATGGCGCGGAACTCCGGGTGCACGGTCAGGTAGCCCTCCCCCGACTGGCGGAGCTTCGGCAGGTTCAGAATGCCCTCGGAAAGAACGCTCAGCAGGGCGTTGTTGGCCTCCGGGCGGGAGCGGTTGAACTCGTCGTAAATAAAGATCTCCCCGGTCTTGCATGCCGTGGTGAGCCGATCATCCACCCAGAAGTTCCGCGACTCCTCTTCCGTCTTCAGGACGGAGTGGATGAAGTTGTCGACCACCTTGTGCTTCTTGTAGCCGCCGTCGCGCCCAACCAGGTCGGAGCTGCCGAACTCGTCATCCCCGTGCACCAGCGTGACCGGCCGGCCCAGCTTGGATGCCACATGGAACGCCATGGTCGTCTTGCCCGTTCCCGCCACGCCCGAGAAATGGACGGCGTATCCGGCGATCAGGTATGCCAGCGCACGCTTGGTGACCTGCTCGACGTAAGCGGAAGACACGAAACTGTCGCCGGCTTCTGGCTGGACGCCGTCCGCCGTCGTCGGCACGCGTACGGTCGGCAGGGATTCAACTTTGGTGGAATTACGACTCATGACGATCAGGCTCCCTTAGTTGGCTTCACTCCGGTGACACAACCGCGTCCCCGGCACTTCAAACAGTCCATGGCCGGCGCGGAGGCATCGTCGCCCGTGCCGTGACAAACCGGGCAGACCCTCGTTGGCTGCGCCGGCCGGTGAACCGAGCCCTTGCCGCCACAGACCGTACAAGTCAAGGTTTTGACAGCCCCCGTGCCGCGGCAGTGCGCGCAGGAAATAATCGGCGCACGAACCCGCACCTTGCATGTTCCCGAGCACACGCAGCACGTGGAGCGCGCCGACATGACAGCGAAGGGGTCCACACCTTTGCCGCGGCAAAAAGCGCAAACCCCTTCGATGAATGCAACCGTACTCCTGACTGATCTACGCCGCGTCATGCTTCCTACTTCTTTTTCTTCCGCTTCGCCTTGGTCGCGCTGGTCGCGCTCTTGCCAAAAATTTCGTCCAGCCACCCGTCATGCGCTTCCTTCTTCAGTGGGCGACTGGCCACGGGAGGCGCGACCGGCTTTGCCCTGGGTTCAACCATGCGCGGTTCGACCACCTTGGCCACCTTGACCGGTGCCGGTTTCGGCAGGGCCGGGGGGGCGATCATTTCGGCCCTGGGGGGTTCGACTTTCACCTGAACCGGCGCCACAAACACCGGCATTTTCGGCGTATTGACGCTGGGCAACAGAGGGACTATGCCGCTGTCGGTCTTCGCCTTCTGGACGATGATCGACGCCCCGAAAATCTTGATTTTCGGAGCCGGAACGGCCAACGGCACGGCGAGGGCACGCGGTGCGCCTGCCTGCACCTGGCTCGTCAGGGTGCGCAAACCCGCGACCTGCTTCCGGATCTCCAGCAGCAGCGCCCTGCGTTCCTCACTTGCGATGCGGGCCAGCTCGCGCCGCGTCTTGGAAAATTCCGTCAGCATGGACTTCACTTCAACGGTCAGATTGGTCTGAAAGGCCACCCGTTTCGCGCAATGCTTCTTCTCTGCTTCGGCCAGCTTCTTCATGATGATTCCCTTCGTGGCAACTACCGACTGTCGTGCATTGAAAAGCCTCCGGGTCAACCGCGGTGGCGGGGATCGTCGACCCCCGCCACCGGGAAGACACGAAGCATCTCACACTCAGGCAGGCGTGGCGGCATTGGCCGTCAAACCAATCGCCTCGGCGTACTTGAGATACGTCTCAACAGACGCGATCACGACGCGCGCTTCGACCGAGAGCAGCTCGATGCCGACCAGCGACACCTTCACCCACGCATCGATGACAATACCCTTGTCCAGGATGCGGTCGACAACCTCGGCCAGGCTCGAGGAATCCGTTGATTTCTGAATCTTTGCCATTGCTCGTCTCCATTGCGTTGATTCTGTAACTCGAATCCGCACACATACCCATGCATGCGGTAAGTGGGTATACGCGGGAATCGTGCCAAACAGAGATTCGCAAAAAACAGCCAACAATGCGCATGTTTCTGCCATGCGCCGGGAGACTATGGCCGGGAGGCTATGGAATTGCTTCCCGAAAACACGGCATGTGATTCCGTTTCATGACCGCCGGGCAGCGAAACGTGCGACGGCCGGCTTTCGGATCCTGCGCGTGAGGCGCCCGGGCGGGGAAAACGGACCGTGACCGTGCAGCCAGACCCCACATTGCTTTCAATCGCGATGCTGCCGCCGTGCTGCTTCATCACCGTGTAGCAGATGGCCAGCCCAAGCCCGGTGCCATCCTTGGCGGTCGACGTCGTATAGAATGGGTCAAAGACCTTCTGGATGTTTTCCTTCCGGATGCCGCAGCCCGAGTCGATCACCCGGACCCGGAGGCCGCCATCCTCCATGTCCAAAACCACCTGCAGTCGTCCCCCGGTGGGCATGGCCTGAATCGCATTCAGGAACAGGTTCATGAAAACCTGCTGCAGCAGCGTGCCCACGCCCTGCACCATGGCCGGGGCACTGGCAAACGACGTTCCCGTCTCGACCTGGTTCAGCCTGGCGTGAGCCGCCACCAGGGCCAGCGTTTCAGTGATCAGGTCAACCAAATTGACAGGCGACGGATGGATCGGCGTGTCGGGATGCGCGTAGCGCAGAAGATTCTCGATGATCGTGGACGCCCGCCGGACCCCGCGCCGGATCGTCTCCGCGCACTCCCGGAGAAACTCCGGCGAAATAACCTTTTCGTCGGCGAGGAACTGGGCGGCCGACGAGCAGCTGGCCAGCGGGTTCCGGATCTCGTGGGCAATGCCGCCGGCCATGACACCCAGCGCCGCCATCTTCTGGGACTGGACCAGTTCCATCTCGAACTTCCGCCGTTCCGTCAGGTCCCGCCCCACGCACACGACCCCGACGGCCTGCCCCTGGTGATCCAGCAGCGGCGAGAAGCCCCAGGCGACGAGCAGCAGCTCCGACTGCCTCGTCTTGAAGAGCCACTCCCGGCTCTGGACTCCGTCCCGCGCGAAAACGCCCTGGATGTCCGCACTCTCCCCGGCGCAGAATTCGGCAAAGCTCCGCCCGCGCGCCTCGGCCGCGGCATATCCCGAGAGCCGCTCTGCCGTGGTATTCCACGTCAGGATCCGGCCCGCCAAATCAGTCGAGAGGATGAGGTCGCTGGCGCTGTCCACAATGCTGGCCAGGTGCTGCTCCACCCGCCGCACCTCTTCGCCGAGGCGCACCTGCTCCGTCATATCATTCATCAGCAGAAGCACGCCTTCTGTCCGCCCCTGCCAGATGAACGGGAGCAGGCTGTAGTAATAGATGCGCAGGGGCACGCCCGGCGCCCGGTAGGTCATCCGGTCGCCCTCGACCGGGTGGTTGGTTTCGAAGACGTTGCGGATACGCCGGGTAATCGCCATCTGCTCGCAGATCACGGCGGGAAAGACGTCCTCGATCCGGTGCCCCACGACATCCGGCAGGGCCTTCTGGCTCTTGTTCAAAAAATTGCGATTTGCCGAATGAATGCGCAGGCTTGGCAGAATCAGGAGGACCGAGAAGGGAATCGCCTCCAGCAGCATTTCGTAGAGTTTTCCATACCGCAGGGCGACAGCCGGGACAGCCGGATTTTCCGGGTTTTCATTCACGGCAACCTCCTATCCGACCGGCCCCTTGGCGCCGTCAGGTCGGACGGCATGGAAAAATTGTACGGCGGCCACGGGCCGCTGAGCTGAACCCGGGTGCCTTCCTGCGCCGCCACCCCGCGAAAGATCTCCCGAAACGCGCTGACCTGGCTCTTCGGAATCAAATAATCGAGCGACAGGGCGACCGCGCCGTCGCGCGTGGCTGTCTCGGTCCGGTGCTTTCCATTCAGTCCGGCCAGGGCCTGCACGTACCGGTCCAGCAGCGCCTGATGCTGCCGGGCGTCGGCCTCCTGCATCTGGTAGTGCGCCTTCCGCCGGGCAAGATACGCGCTGCCATCCACCGGCTGCGCCGCGGGCGGCACCGTCTCTGCACCTGCGGGCAGCAGAATCCGGATCCCCATCTCCGCCTGCCCGTCCAGCTCCGCCAGCAGGGCTTCGCAAGAATCTTTTTTCGCTTCCAGAACCGCCTCGACCGCCGCCGGCCCGTTCAAAAAACAGCCATATCGCAACGGGACCACCGCCTGCCGGCGGAAAAGCGCATCCACCACCCGGCCATAGACAAGCAGCTCGTCCACGGAGGGCGCATGAACCGCCGCATCCAGCTGCGAGATGGCCGCAGCGAGGCCATGCGCGGTGACGATGGTCACGCACGCGCCCCGCACGCCCGCCAGCGGTCCGCTGCCGGCGGCCGAAGCTTTCAAAATTCCATAGACCAGGTAGACCATAGGCTCATGGCGCGGCGCTGCTGACAGGTGTGAAATGGTAGAGAGGCCAGGGGCCCGAGGCCTCCAGAATCATCCCCATGGACGCATGCCGGGCATTCCACGCAGCGGCCAGTCGCTGCAGCTGCGCGACGGCGCCGTCGGGCACCAGCAGGGCGGAATGAAAAAACATTTCGTCATCCCGCCCCGTCACGTCCCGGGGCAGCAGGCGACCGACACAGGACACAGGGGCCACCTCCTGAAAGAAGAGGCTGATCCCGGCGGCCATCTTTTTGAGCCCGAACGCCACCTCCCGGTCCACGACGCCATTGATCTTCTGCTCCTGCAGATAGCGTTTCCCCGGCGCCAGCGCATCCAGCTGTTCTTTCTCCGCCGCCAGCCGTGTGGCCATGACCCTCGCCCTTGCCTGCGACCGGTCCACAAAGGCCTTGAGCGTCCACTCCTGATGGCCGGCCGTGTCCAGGAAAAACTGCGCCATGGCCTCACGCTGCCGTTCCAGCGAAGCCGACAGCGCCGCCAGGGAGGAGAACACGCTCCCGAACCGCACCGGCAGCACCGGCGCCTGGCGCATCACGGCCAGGATGACCTCTTCGTGACGCTGCGCCCGCGGCCCCACCCATGCCAGGTCCGCCAGCCGCGCGCGGGACTCCGGGCCGCAGAAGTCATTCAGGGAAACCGGAGCAACAATGGCGGTGACTCCGGCGACGGCCGCGGCTGCAAGCGGCTGCGCCGGATCGTCTCCGGCGTCCGCCAGCACCAGCCGGTCGTTTTCCGGCGTCAGGCAGAACAGATAGATTCCCTGGTTCATCCTACCGCCTGCGCACTTCCTCCAGCGCGTCGTCAACGTCCTCGCGCTGGATCAGGATTTCCGGCTCTTCCGCCGCGCCACACTCCAGGCTCTTCACGACCCGGCGAACCGCAGTCATGGCGGCCTTGCGCGCAACCGCGGCGATGTCCGCGCTGCTGAACCCGTCGGTCTTTGCCGCCAGCGCCGCGCACTTGATCTGCTTCGCCAGCGGCTTGCCGCGGAAATGCACAGCGAAGATCGCCTCGCGGTCTGCTTCGCCGGGCAACGTCATCTCGACGATATCATCGAACCGCCCTGGGCGGAGAACGGCGGCATCCAGCAGGTCCCGGCGATTGGTGGCCCCCAGGACAAGAACCCCCCGGAGCTCGTCGATCCCGTCAAACTCCGCCAGGAACTGGCTCAGGATCCGCTCGGAGACATGCGAGTCGGTGGTGCCCGCGCTGCGCGTCGCCACCAGGGCGTCAATCTCGTCAAAGAAGATGATGCACGGCGCAGCCTGCCTGGCCTTGTGGAAGATCTCGCGGATCCCCTTTTCCGATTCGCCGACCCACTTGGACATCAGGGCCGGGCCCTTGACCGAGATGAAGTTGACCTGGCTCTCGGTGGCGATCGCCTTGGCCATCATGGTCTTGCCGCAACCCGGCGGGCCGACCAGCAAAATCCCCTTGGGTGGCGTCACGCCGCCTTTTTCAAAGAGCCGGGGATGCTTCAAGGGCCACTCCACGGCCTCGATCAGGCGCTGCTTCAAGGAGGCCAGACCCCCGACGTCGCCCCAGTGTACATTGGGCGATTCGACAAAGACCTCCCGGATGGCGGACGGCTCAATCTCCCGCAGGGCGGACAGGAAGTCCTCCATGCGCACCTCGAGCTTTGCGAGCGTTTCGTACGGAATCCCCGCCTGGCTAAAGTCGATCTCCCCCATGATCTGCCGGAGGCAGCCCATGGCCGCCTCCCGGCAAAGCGCCTCGAGGTCCGCGCCCACAAAGCCGTGGGTGATCTCCGCCAGGTGTTCCATCTGGACGTCACCGGCCAGCGGCATCCCCCGGCTGTGAATCTCCAGGATCTCCAGACGGCCGCGCCGGTCCGGTATCGGGATCACGATCTCCCGGTCGAACCGGCCCGGGCGCCGCAGGGCCGGGTCAAGGGCATTGGGGATGTTGGTGGCGGCGATGACGATCACATTCTGCCGCTTGTTCAGCCCGTCCATGAGGGCGAGGAGCTGGGCAACGACCCGCTTCTCCACGTCGCCAACCACATTGTCCCGCCGGGGGGCAATGGCATCGATCTCGTCGATGAACAGGATGCTGGGACCTTTTTTTGTCGCCTCCTCGAAGATCTTCCGCAGGTGGGCTTCGCTTTCGCCGTAGAACTTGTGGATGATTTCCGGCCCGCTGATGGAAAAGAAGCTGGCATCGGTCTCGTGGGCGATGGCGCGGGCGATCAGGGTCTTGCCGCATCCCGGCGGGCCGTACAGCAGCACCCCCTTGGGCGCGTCAATCCCGAGGCGCTGAAACACCTCGGGGTAGCGCAGCGGCAGCTCGATCATCTCCCGGATGCGCTGGAGCTGCGACTTCAGGCCGCCGATGTCCTCGTAGGAAAGCGCCCCCGCCCCCTCCTCTGCCTGGGCCTTGCCGATCACGAGCGTCGTGCCGGAATGAATCAGCACGGCGCCCTTGGGCATCACGGATTCAACCTGAAAGAAAGCGGAGCGGCTGCCGAACAGGGCCGCCTGGATCTTGGCGCCCTCCAGAACGGGCAGGCCGTCCAGCAGGCTCCCGATGTACTTCAGGTCCCGGTCCGCCGGCACGACGTTGGTCGGCGCGAGCACCACGCGATCCGCCGGGCGGCAGGAGATCCTGCGGATGCTCACCGGATCATCGAGCCCCGCGCCCGCGTTCTCGCGGGTGGATCCGTCGAGCTGGACGCGGGACTGTCCGCGAAGGTCCGCGTAGGCCGGCATCGCCTTGCAGACGGCCTTGCGCTTTCCCTCCACCTCCACGGTGTCGCCAACGGCGAGGTGCAGCCGGTCCAGATCCTCGGGGCCCATCCGGGCAAAGGCCCGCCCGACATCCTTGGTCAGGGCTTCGGTCACACGCAGCTTGATGGGCGCGGCAGCCCCGGGTGGTTGTGTTTTCATGGCTTCTCACAGCGAATGGTCGCGACGCCATTGTTGCACACCACGGCGATGCGATCCTTCGCCAGCAGGTGCCCCAGCAGCAGCTCCTTCCGGTACTTCCGCTCGCCCTTTTGCGCGGCGATCGTCAGCACGTCGTCCTGGACTTCAAGGCAGATATCGTCCGGGCCCATGCCCGGCATCTCGGCGACCAGGGTGGTGCCGGACGTGTCCGGAAAGACATCCACCAGCGGCTCGCTGATCTCCTGCACCGCCGCCTCGCCGGTCTTCTGGTCCTTGCGGATGTTGCCGAACGGCTCGACCTTGATCTGGTCGCCCTTCTCGCCCAGCCCTGTTTTCACGGAGAAGCCATACACGCCCTTGATGCCGCCTTTTTTGGACGGGAACGTGAACTCTCCCTGTTCAGACAGGGATTCTCCTTTTTCCGAGAGTTCCTTCAGCTTCGCAGCCAGGTCGGCCAGGTTGTTCAGGATCCCGCCCACGCGCGCCGCGCCGGCCTCCGGACCGCCCGCGGCGCCGGACTCTTTTGCCCCGCCTCCGGCACCCGCCGCGTGCGACGGCTTCCGCTGCCCGGCCGCGCCGGCCAGCTTCCCCGCCGACTCCAGAAAGTCGGTCAGGCTGCTAAAGAGGCCGCCTCCGGCGGCAGGCTTTCCCGCCTGCTTGTCCGGATCAGGGTTGTTTCTGCTCATGGTGTCCACCTTTCGTTTAGATGCCGAACTTCTTCACCTTGGTGTGCATGGTCTTGTAGTCCACCTGCAGCAGCCGCGCCGCCTTGGCCTTGTTTCCGCCGGTGACCCGCAGGACGCCGGCCAGGACTTTCCGTTCCACATCCACCACGCTCCGCTGCACAATCTCCCGGAGCGACCCCCCCTGCCAGGCCAGGGCATCCTCCGCCGCATCGGCCGAAGCCGGCATCGCAATGCGCCTGATGTTGAGGTCCTTCTCGGTGATGGGCCCCGCAGCCACCAGCACGGCCCGCCGGATCACCGCCTTGAGCTCGCGGACGTTCCCGGGCCAGTCGTAGGCGACCAGCGCCTCCACGGCCGTTTCCGAAAGGCCCGCCGTCTTCTTGCCCAGCTCGACCTCCACCTGCTCCAGAAAGACTTTTGCAAGGTAGAGCACATCCATTTTCCGCTCCCGCAGCGCGGGAATATCGATGGTGAAATCGCACAGCCGGTAATACAGATCCTCGCGAAACGTGCCGGCGGCCACCATCTTGCGCAGGCTCCGGTTGGAGGCGGCAATCAGCCGGAAATTGACGTCGATGAACTTGGTGCCGCCAACCCGGTAAATCGACTTTCGCTGAATCGCGCGCAGCAGTTTTGCCTGGGACCCGAAGGGCAGATTGGCTAGCTCGTCAAGAAACAGCGTGCCCCCGTGGGCTTCCTCAAACTTCCCCACCTTCTGGCGGTCCGCCCCGGTAAACGACCCCCGTTCATGCCCGAACAGCTCGCTTTCCAGCAGCGCCTCGGGGATCGCCCCGCAGTCGACCGCGACAAAGGGCGCCTCCCGCCGGGCGCTGCCCCGGTGAATCGCCTCGGCCACCAGATCCTTGCCCGCGCCCGTTTCGCCGATGAGCAGGACGGAAAAATCGGACGTGGCCACGCGATGCACATCCGACGTGATCCGGGCAACGGCGTCCGACGCCCCCATGCTCGTAAACAGAGTCAGGTGCTCCAGCGGCGCGCAGCCGGCCGCATTCAGCCGGCTCACCCGCTTTTCCGACAAGGCCTGCAGCGTGACCCGCGCGACCTCACGATTGTCGAACGGCTTGGTAAGGTAATCATAGGCGCCGCACTTCATCGCCTGGACAGACTGCCGCACGTCGGCATACGCCGTGATCAGCACCACAGGAAGCTGGTTTCCCATCTCGCGGATCTTCGCCAGGACATCCAGGCCGCTGAGCCCCGGCATGCGCACATCGAGCAGCACGACATCCGGGACGGACAGGGGCGACTGGAGCAGGCGCAGCGCGGTCTGGCCGTCCGCAGCGGCCATCACCGTGAGCCCCTCCTTTTCCAGGATCAGCGTCAGCATGCTCCGCACGTCATCGTCATCGTCCACGATCAGGGCGCGTACGGGCTGGGCGGGGGCGGGCTGGGCGGGGGCGGGCTGGGCGGGGGCGGTTTTCATCGCTTGCGTACCTCGCTGTCCAGGGGGCCGCCTTTTTCCAGCAGCCCCTCCAGCGGATAAAGCACACGGATGTCCGGCGGCAACCGGGCCACCGGGCTGTGCAGCATTCCCAGGAACAGGAGCCCGGTCTCGCCCGCCAGCAGCGTCTGGTCGATCCGTGCCGCAATGAACGCGTCCCGCTTCTCCAGCAGCTGCTCGCCGGCCGCCTTCTGCTGCGCCTCGAGCTCCAGGGCCTCCCGGGCATCCCCGGCGTTGAGGATCTCCTTGGCGAGGCGGTACTCCCTGATCAGCAGTTCGGCGGATTCCGTGCCCATGATCGTGGCGCCCTTTTCCCGGAGCTGGAGGAGCAGCCGGTGATTCGGGCTTCCCAGTTTTGCAATCTCCGTGACGATCTCGATCTCCTTGTCGCAGACCGGCAGACCGTCCTGATAAACGCGCGTTCGCGCGTAAGGTATGGCCAGGTCCTGGAAGACAATCTCCGCCAGGTGCTCCCAGAACCGGTCAACCAGGTCAACCTTGCGCTGCCAGACGCGTCGGCCCAGCTTTTGCTGCGTCACCTTCCGGATGGTTTTACCCAGCTTTCCCATCTCCGACTGGCTGTGGACGATGGGAAAGTAGAGCAGCGTTCGGTTGCTCACGCGCTTCCGGTCTGTGCTGGCTTTCATGAAAGACAATCAGGGCGATCGGGCCAGGCGTGTCATGACGAGAACTGAAAAACGCGCGAGAAGTGATGTGTCCGCAGTGCAGACAACTGAATTGAACGAATAATTCTAATCCGCCGCGCCTGCTGATGTCAACAAGTTCGCGCCTGATTGCACGAAGGTGCAATACCGCCTGGAGCCCTGTCAAGCGCCGGTGCGCTCGCCAGCATCAGGTGCATCCAGCAATGCCACACGGCAACCCATTCGCTTAAATCAAACTATCCGGTCGTACGCAGGCCATCAACCGCTATCATGCCCCGGGAATGCGTCCTGCCCCGGGACGGCCTGCTGCACGACCCGCGCCAGGTCCGCCATCCGCACGGGCTTGACGATGTAGTCATCCATGCCCGCAGCCAGGCATTTTTCCCGGTCGCCTTTCATGTCATTGGCGGTCATCGCCAGGATCGGCAACCTTCCCGGTCGCCGATCCTTCGGACGCCCGGCCTCCCATGCGCGTATCCGGCGTGTTGCTTCATAGCCGTCCATCTCGGGCATCTGGCAATCCATGAGCACCAGATCATAGGGCTGCCGATCCACCGCTTCCAGCGCCTCCCGGCCGTTGCCGACGGTATCGACCTGCTGGTAGCCCAGCTTTTTCAGCTGGCGCACGGCCATGGCTTGATTGACGGGGTTGTCCTCGACCAGCAGAATGCGCACCTGAGCCGGATCGCCTGCGAGCACCCGGGGGACGTCAGCGCCCAGGTCGACCCGCGCCGAAAGCCCCGTTGCCACACTGGCCAGCGCGCGCGCGTTCGCCTCGCCCTCCTGCAGCTCCCGTGCCCGCTTGGCCTCCAACCGCTTCCAGTCCGCGCCCCGGCGAAGCAACCCCCATCCGATCACCAGGGTCCCGGCCATCGCCAGCGCGAACAGCACCAGCGGCAGTGCGGCGCGGACCCGGCTCTCACGCCCGGCATGGGCATCGACCGCCATGCCCAGCAAAGCCCCGGTGGCCAGGATCGTCAGCACGCCACTGATCCACAGAAACGCAACCGTTCTGCTCACACGTCCACGTTTCCCTGTTGTCGGCAACGTTGCCATACTGGCCGCCTTTTCACGGTGCGCGCCTCAGGAAGGCCTCTAGTGCGCGCCGCGCCATGGCATCTCCGGCGCCGCTGACAATGAAGATGCGCCCCACGTTCCATTTCTCGCCGGCCAGCACGTCCACGGCAGCGAGCGACTCCTGCAATGAGCCGCCCGTGATCTGCAGCAGCTTGCCGGCATCCAGGATGCGACGATAGACGTCGAGCCACTGCATCGGGCCGCCCTTGCCATCACCCTGGACCCACTGGATCCCCTTCAGCTCGGCGATGGAGAGCAACGAGTCGAGATGCGGCAGTTCGCCGACGCCGTCGAGGTGATAGAAGGCATGCGGCATCCGTCGGCAGCTGGCGATCAGCTCCGGCTTGACGAAGGTGTCGAACATCGCCGGGCCGATCATGTAGCAGAAATCGGACTGCAGCATGTAGTATGGCGTTTCCGAGAACAGCGGCGTCCAGCAGGAGTAGCCGGGGTTGCTGGAGCGGATCTCGCGGTCGATCTCCTGGAACGTGTGCCACCAGAGCGCGTGCGTCTCCCACGCCAGGCGCTTGATTTCGTCCGGGTTGTCGTAGAGTTCCAGCAGCATGCGCTCGCCCGTGAGGAATGAGGAGACCACGTCCGATGCGCCGCCGAGGTCCGTCATGCCGACCATCACGCTCCCGCGCCAGCGCGCCGCAGCCACGCGCGCCACGTCGCAGGTCTGGCGGAACCAGCGGTTGCGCGGGTCGAAGCGCATGTGCAGGTCGCAGGCCGAAAGCTCGCGTGGCGGATGGAACCAAACGGTAGCGTCGTCCGCGTGCAACTCGCAGCCGCAGTAAGCGGCCAGCACGCCCGCCCCGTAGTTGACCCAGAACGTGGGAAAGGCGTCGGCCAGGAACTCCGTGCAGGACAACTGGTAGTCTATGGCGTCGACAATTGCCTCCGGATCGACGTCCAATCCATACTGAGGCATGAAACCGCGTGCCGGCAGGTTCGACGGCGCGCGGTCGGGTTCGCGGCAGGATGTCACGTGCAGCATCGGCCGAGCGGATTCACCCGCCCACCATTTCCCGTAATTGGCGCGCACCTGCGCCCAGCGTTCCGGCGTGAAGGCGATCGACATGGCTGTCCCTTCCGTGATTTCAAATCACAATACACTCCCGGCAGCGGAGAGCGCAATCCCGGCGTTCCGTCCCAAATCCTGAGGTCCCAAAATCCTGAGCCTGCATAAGATTGCGATGGTCGCGGCTCAATTTCTTCCCCCGGCCCATGGATTGCGCTATGATCTCCGGCAACCAATCAGGAGCACCCCATGGCAACCCCCTCCGACATGCGCAACCTGGCCCTGTTCTGCGACTTTGAGAACATCGCCCTGGGCGTGCGCGACGCGCACTACGACCGCTTCGACATCCGCCGCGTGCTGGAGCGGTTGCTGCTCAAGGGAAGCATCATCATCAAGAAGGCCTACTGCGACTGGTCGCGCTACCAGGAGTTCAAGGCCGGCATGCACGAGGCCTCGTTTGAGCTGATCGAAGTGCCCCACGTGCGGCAGTCCGGCAAGAACTCGGCCGACATCCGCATGGTCGTGGACGCCCTCGACTGCGGCTACACCAAGGCGCAGGTCGACACCTACGTAATCATCAGCGGCGACTCGGACTTCTCGCCGCTCGTCAGCAAGCTGCGCGAGAACGGCAAGGTCGTGATCGGCGTGGGCGTCAAGAACTCCACCTCGGAGCTGCTCATCGCCAACTGCGACGAGTTCATCTTCTATGACGACCTGGTGCGCGACGACCTCCGCAAGCGCGCCGCGCCCCGCCGCCGCCCACCGCCGCGTTCTCCTGCGCCAGAAGTGCCCGGTGGCGCCGCCGCACCTGCGCCCGCACCTGCCCGCCGCGGGGGCGGTGAAAAAACCGAGAAGGTGGACGACGAACGCCAGCAGGAGGCGTTCGACCTGTTGGTCGAGACCATCGAGGCGCTCTCCGGCGAGCGCGGCGACAATGACCGCATCTGGGGCTCCATGGTCAAGCAGGCCCTGCGCCGGCGCAAGCCCGGGTTTACCGAGCGCTACTACGGCTTCGGCTCCTTCACCGCGCTGCTCGACGAAGCCGAGAAGCGCGGCCTGATCGAGCAGCTGCGCGACGAGAAATCCGGCGGGGCGCTGGTGCGGGTGGCCCAGTAGCGGTGGATGGTGGAAGGTGGAGGGTGGAATCATGAAGGTGTCGTTCCGCAAATGCGGTTTGACTTCAAAAATCAGCACTGGACATTCGTCCATCTGCGGTTCGCAGGTCGTCGATCTGTACCCCGTTCCAGGCCGCGCCAGGGACGGTTTCGGCCGACGGAACACGACCGCGTTCGCCTGTACATGAACTCATTTCTGTCGTTCGTATTGGGTCGTTCCGGCGTACCATGCGATGCAGTTACGTCACATCTTTGTCGCGAGTTTTGTCGTGAGCTTTGTCGACAAAGCTCGCGACAAAGATTGGGTTGCGGGCTGAAACCCGCCTTATGTCAGTAATAACAAACAAAAAGTGTCAAGCGGAAGTCAGGACGTGACACCAGCAACTTACTGGCCTCCACCTTCCACCGTCCACCCGCCACCCTCCACCTTCCACCGGAGCCCCCGTGCGCACCCCTCCCACACCCGCCCCGCAACGACGCCTGTCACGCGACAGCCTGCGCAGCTCCCTGCCGCTGCTGCGGCTGCTGGAGCATGACGGCCAGCTTTCGCAGCTCGATGCCGCGCGGCGCCTCGCCATGACCCCCGGCGCCTGCAACCTGCACTTCCTGCGGCTGGAGCAGGAGAAGCTGGTGCATCGCGCCAACCTCGTGAACCGCGGCGGCAAGGGGCGGCCGACCATCGTCTGGGACATCGACCGCGCCAGCAACACCTTTCTGGTTTTTATCTTCGACGTTCCCTTTTTTCAGGCCGCGCTGCTCGACTTTTCCGGCCAGCCGCTGCTGGAGCAGCGGTTCGACCTCTGCCGCGCCCGCACCCGCGGCGACGTGGAGGCGGCCATCGAGACGTTCACCCGCGCCGCCCTCGCACTGGCCGCGCGAAACGGCCTGCGCGTGAGGCAGGTGGTCGGCGGCTTCCCCGGCCTCCTGGATCCATCCGACGGCTCCGTGCGCCACGCGGTCAACTTCCCCGCGCTCGACAAGCTCAGCCTCGCGACGCTCTTCGACCGCCACCACCTGCCCGCCTGGTCGGCCTCGCTCAGCCTCTGCTTTTTCTTCGGCGAAACCGCGGGGAAGGCGCTCGACGCCACCACGCTGGTCATGCACTGGGACCTCGGCGTGGGCGTGATCTGCGGACGCGGCGACACCGTGCTCAGCATCCAGCTCGACCGCGACGGCGTGCCGGAGATCCCCGAGGTCGGCCACATCTGCATCAAGCCCGGCGGACGGCCATGCCCCTGCGGGCGGCACGGCTGCCTCGAAGCCTACAGCGGCGGACAGGCAATGGTCACGGAGCTGGCCGGCACGGACATCCGCTCGCTGGGCGCGCTGATCCACGCGCTGCAGGCCGGGCGCAAGGATGCCCTGCGCGTGGCGCGCCGCGCCGCGCGCACGCTCGGACGCAGCCTGGCGTGGCCCGTGCAGCTCATGGGCGTGGAACAGATCGTCGTCACCGGCCCGATCTCCGTGGTGTTCAGCGCGCTTTCCGGCGCCTTCTGCCAGGGACTGGCCGACACCCTGCCACCGGCGCTGGCACAGTCGCTGACCGTGCAAGCCAGCCCGGACCCCCGCGCCCGCCTGCGCGCCGGCGCCTTCCGGCTGGCCAAGCGCCTCTTCCTCGACCCGGCCAGCATGGCGCGCCTGCCACGGAGTCCGGCGCAGCTGGGCCAGGAACCTGCCGGACCCAGGTTTTGAATCGATCCGGTGCTTTCTGCCGACAGGTTTCTGGTTGCGCATCAAACGAATATCCAACGTTTACCGGGAGCTTTTTTTACGGCCAGGTCTCATACTTTCGGAAGTATGAGACTGGACAAGTCCTGGCAGGCTGTTAGCGACAGGGGGCGGCAGTTCCGTGCGAGGTGCAGAGGAAGGATGGGGGTACCCTCCCCTGCCGGAAACAAAATCCGCGGAAATCCGCGATATCCGTAGCTTATAAATTTCCCATCCGTTTGATCCGTGTATTCCGTGGTTAAACCCGCGGCGCCGCAACACCTGCCCCGCCGCCCCCCTCAAAAATCAAAACTCTGCGGTTCTGCAGTTTTGTGGTTCTCTCCCTCCCGCCGGCCCCTGTCGCCAACCCATTACCAAGTCCCGGCTGATTTCATTTGACGACTCAAATCAATTCAGGGTATGGTCTTTTTCGCACGGACATTCCTCGTTGCGAGAACAGCATGAACAATCTGGAACTGCAGCTCGACCGCGAGGCCACCCCCGGAGTGGCGCCGGTGCTCGACCCTGAATTCCGTCCCGCGGCCCTGTGGGTCCGGGCCTTTCATAACTTGGTTGCCGACTCGGATGGCGTGAAGCTGGGGCTGGCCATGGGGCGGCCGGACGGTACAGTCTTCCGGTTCGACACCACCATCCTCCCCTGGTCCGACGCCACGGCGGCCGTGAACCGCCGTCACGTCGAACGCCTGCTGAAATACCTGCTCTGGCAGAAGGGCGGCTCGCGCGTCTGGATCAGCGGCTGCCCGCAGCTCGCGGCGGAACTCGCCACGGCCTACGCGGCAGGCGGCGCCCGCGCCTTTGATGCCGACCTCATGGGCAGCCGCGTGTTCGGTGAGACTTTCCGCGTCACCGCCTGCCAGCCCGACGATCTCCCCGCCCCCGGCGAGCCCACCATGGCCATCGGCGGGCACTGGAACGGCTGCCGCATCGGCTTTGACCTGGGCGGCAGCGACCGCAAGTGCGCCGCCGTGATCGACGGCCAGACCGTCTTCTCCGAGGAAGTCGCGTGGGCCCCGATCCGGGAACCGGACTGGCACTACCACTGGCTCGGCATCGAGGATTCGCTCCAGCGCGCCGCCGCCCACCTGCCGCGCGTGGACGCCATCGGCGGCAGCACGGCAGGCATCGTGGTCAACAACGAGGTGCGCGTGGCCTCGCTCTTCCGCGCCATCCCGCCGGCGGACTTTGACCGGAACATCCGCACGCTGTTCGCCTCGCTCGGGAACAAATGGAACGTGCCGATCGTCGTGATGAACGACGGCGAGGTCACGGCCCTGGCGGGAGCCATGGGGCTCAACGACAAGCCTGTGCTCGGCATGGCCTTCGGCACCAGCCTGGCCGGCGGCTACTGCACGCCGCAGGGCACGCTGACCAGCTGGCTGAATGAGCTGGCCTTTGTGCCGCTCGACTACCGCCTGCAGGAGGCGCCGCGCGACGAGTGGTCCGGCGATGTCGGCTGCGGCGCACTCTACCTCTCGCAGCAGGCGGTCGGCCGCCTGGCCCCCCGCGCCGGCATCGCGTTCCCGGATCGTGTCGGCCTCCCCGAGCGCCTGGCCGAGACGCAGAAGCGCTTGCAGGCCGGCGACAAAAATGCCCGCCAGATCTTCGAAACCATCGGCCGCTACCTCGGCTATGCCGTGGCGCACAACGACAGCTTCTACGCGCTGAAACGCATTCTGATCCTGGGCCGCGTCACCTCGGGCGATGCCGGCAGCATCCTGATCGAGGAAGCCACGCGCGTGCTGCAGGCGGAGTTCCCGGAAGTCGCCGCACGCGTAACCATCAGCGTCCCTGACGAAACGGAAAAACGCCACGGCCAGGCCATGGTCGCCGCGAGTTTGCCGGATGTAGCGTAAGAGGTGCCAGGGGCCAGGCGTCAGGGGACAAGTTGAAGCCGGGTCGCTGAAAACTGAACTCGGACGCCTGACGCATGAACCCTGGCGAACGACGTTTGGCGCCCGACGCCTGAAAACTGGAGACTGAACATGACCTTCCGCAAATCCACCGCCGACCTTTTCATCCCCGATGGCTCCGCCCCGGAGCTGGCCCTGTCGCGCGTGACGCATCTCGGAATCGGCGCACACCAGGACGACGTCGAGTTCATGGCTGTGCAGGGCGTGCTGGAATGCTTTGCCCGTCCCGAGCGCCCCTTCGGCTGCGTGATCTGCACCAACGGCGCAGGCTCGGCCCGCGTCGGCCCCTATGCCGGCGTGGCGAACGACGAAATGTGCCGCCTGCGCCGCGCCGAGCAGCGGGCGGCCGCAACCATCGGCCGGTACGGGTTTGTGGCCCAGCTTGACTTCGCCTCAGCCGAGGTCAAGACGCCGGGTAGCCCGGACCTGATCGCCGACCTCGTTGCCATCCTGCTCGCCACCCGGCCGAAGGTGATCTACACGCACAACCTGGCGGACAAGCACGAGACCCACGTCGCCGTGGCCCTGGCCACGCTGCTGGCGGTGCGCAGCCTGCCCAAGGCAAGCCGCCCGGAAAAACTTTACGGCTGCGAAGTCTGGCGCGACCTGGACTGGATGCCGGACAGTGAAAAGACCGTGTTCGACGTCAGCGCCCGCCAGAACCTGCAGGCTGCGCTCAACGGCGTCTACGACTCGCAGATCGCCGGCGGCAAGCGCTACGACCTCGCCGCCATGGGGCGCCGCCGCGCCCATGCGACTTTCCTGGAATCCCACGAGGCCGACAAGTCCGAGCTGGCCGCACTCGGTATGGACCTTACGCCGCTGATCTTGAATGACACCCTCGACACAATCGAGTATGTTTCAGGGTTCATTCGCCGGTTCGAGGCCGATGTCCGCAACACACTGGCAGCGCGTCTGCCGGCACGGACGGCGGCCGGCGCGCGCGCAGGCTGAACCGCCTGCAGAAAACACAACAAAGCAGAAATAAAGGACGGCAGATGAAAGTCGAATTCTACGGTCACGTGCAGCAATACCTGAACATCAAGAGCGAAATTGATGCCAAGATCAACCAGGTTCTGATGAGCGGCAAGTTCGTCCTGGGTCCCATGGGTGACCAGTTTGAAAAGGAGCTCGCCGCCTTCACCGGCCACAAGTACGCCATCGGCGTGGGCAACGGCACGGACGCCATCTGGCTGGTCCTCATGGCCCTCGGCATTGGCCCGGGCGACGAAGTCATCACCCACCCCAACACCTTCTTCGCGACCGCCGAGGCCGCCTGGATCGTGGGCGCCACCGTGGTGTTCGTGGACTGCGACCCCAAGACCCGCTGCATCGACCCGAAGAAGATCGAAGCCGCCATCACCCCCAGGACCAAGGCCATCATCCCGGTGCACCTGTACGGCCAGTGCGCCGACATGCCGGCCATCTGGAAGATCGCCGAGAAGCACAATCTCAAGGTGATCGAGGACAACGCCCAGGGCATCGATGCCGACGGCGGCACCTTCAAGCAGGGCGAGCGCTCCGCGGCCGTGACCACGAGCTTCATCATCCAGAAGAACCTCGGCTGCTTCGGCGACGGCGGCGCCGTCTATACCAACGATGCGGCGATCGACGCCCGCATCCGCAAGCTGCGCAGCCACGGCTCGACCAAGCGCGACCACCACTCCTTCGGCTTCAACAGCCGCCTGGACGACATCCAGGCCGGCATCCTCAGCGCCAAGCTGAAGCACCTGAAGGAATACTCCGACGCCCGCGCCACGTGGGCGGCCCGCTACACCGCCGCGCTCACGGGGTGCAAGGCCATCACGCTGCCGACCGCCCTCCCCGGCTACCGCCACGTGTGGCACCTGTATGCCATCGAGGTCAAGACCGCCGCCAAGCGCGACGCCCTGGTGGCCTTCCTGGGCAAGGAAGGGATCGACGCCAAGACGCACTACTCCATCGCCATCCACAAGCAGGACGGCTATCCGTGGGGCAAGCAGGCACGCATCGTCGGTGCCGTCACCGAGGCCGAAACGAACGCCGCCTCAGTCGTCACCCTGCCGATGTTCCCGGAGCTCACCGCCGAGGAAGTCGACTACGTCATTGCCAAGGTCCTGGAGTGGGACAAGGCGAACGCGTAATTGAGCAGCCAGAGGTCAGCGGTCGGAGGCCAGAGGTCAGCAATTCGAATATGCTGTCCTTCTGACCTCTGATTGCTGTCCTCTGCTCTCTAACCAAAGGTCCCGAACATGAGTCAGTCAACGTACCGTGTTGTCGTCGTCGGCATGGGCAAGCGCGGCATGCACCATGCCGCCACCTTTGCCGCCAACCCGCGCTTCGAGGTCGCCGGCCTTTGCGATATTGATCCGGCTCGTCTCGCCGCCGCCGCCGCCAAGCTCGGCAACCCGCAAACCGGCACCGACGCCGCCGCGGTCGCCGCCGCGGTGAAGCCGGACGTCTTCTGTTTCTGCACGCTGCCCAATTTGCGCGTGCCCATGATCAACGCTGCGGTGGCCTCCGGCGCCAAACTGGTGGCCTTCGAAAAGCCCGTGGCCCTGACCAGCCACGAGGCCTTTGAACTGAAGCGCCTGCTGGAGCGCGCCGGCGTCAAGGCCGTGGTCAGCCACCAGCACCGCTACGGCGCCCACTACCAGAAGGTGAAGCAGATCGCGGCCAGCGGCGCGCTTGGCCGCATCCACACGGTTACCGCCACCGCCACCGGCTGGATGACCCACATGCTCAGCCACATGATCGACTATGCCCGCTGGTATGCCAATGAACCCGAGGCCCTGTGGGCCATGGCCCAGGCGGCCGGCCGCAGCAAGTTCACGGACAACCACCCCTCGCCTGACTACCTTGCGGGCGTGGTGCAGTTTGCCGGCAACATCCGCGGCTACTTCGAGGCCGGCGCCGGCGCGCCGGATCAGCCCGAGGTCGCCAAGTGGTGGGGCAAAAACCGCATCAGCGTGCAGGGGACCGAAGGGTTTGCCGAGGTGCTGACCAATGGCGGCTGGCGCTCGGTCTCCCGCCGCGACGGCTACCAGAGCGGCGAAGGCGCCATGAACTACGAGGCGGACATGCCGCCGTACATCCAGGACATGGCCGACTGGCTGGACGGGAAAGCCGTGCACCCGTGCAACTTCGCCGCCGCCTACAAGGGGTTCGAGATCATGGCCGCGCTGCAGCGCTCTGCGGCGCAGGGCGGACAGGTCGCGCTGCCGCTGACCGCACCCGCAGACGAGCAGGGGCTGCTCAAGACCGCAATTTCCGACCGCGTTGTGCTCGTTTCCGACCCGGTGAACAACAAGGAGTTCGGGCTGGCGTAATGGAAGTTATCATCCAACCCTCTCCTGCCGACGCCGTGCGCCTTGCCGCCGCACAGATCGCCAGGGCCGTGCGCCACAAGCCCAACCTTGTGCTCGGGCTGGCCACCGGCGGCACGCCCGTGCTGCTCTACGCCGAGCTGGCGCGCATGAACCGCGACGAGGGGCTTGACCTCAGCCGCATCCACACATTCAACCTGGACGAATACCTCGGCCTGCCGTCCGACCACCCGGCCTCGTACCGCCAGTTCATGAAGGAGCATCTCTTTGACCGTACCAACATTGACCCGAACCGCACCTTCGTGCCGGACGGCATGACACAGGACATCCCGCGGCACTGCCGTGAGTACGAGGCCCTGATCAAGTCCGTCGGCGGGATCGACATCCAGGTCCTCGGCATCGGTTCGGACGGCCACATCGGGTTCAACGAGCCGACGTCCTCGCTCTCGTCGCGCACCCGCGACAAGGTGCTGACCGAGCAGACGCGCCGCGACAACGCACGCTTCTTTCCGCGCCCCGAGGACGTGCCGCACACCTGCCTGACCATGGGAATCGGCACGATTCTCGACAGCCGGCAGTGCTTGCTGCTGGCCTTCGGGGCAGGCAAAGCCGACGCCGTCGCCGGCGCGGTCGAAGGGCCGGTGACCTCCATGCTCCCCGCCTCGGCCCTGCAGATGCACGCAGACGCCCGGGTGTACATCGACGAGCCGGCCGCCGCGAAGCTCAAGCTGCGCGCGTACTACGCCTATGCCTTCCGGCAGTCGCAGGGGTGATAATGGGACGTATGGGACGTATGGGATCGTCGTTCCCATACGTCCCATACGTCCCATACGTCCCATCCCCATCCGTCCCATCACCCAATATTTCTGATCCCCTTGCACTCCGGATACCCGCTGCATCCCCAGAACGCCTGCCCGGCATGTGGCCCAGTCCTCGCCATGCGCTCGCGCATGGGTTTGCCGCAGAGCGGACAGGGCGGCAGCTCAGGATTGCGCACCGCCAGTCTCGCCTGTGTCATGCGTTCGCGGATGCCACCGTTTTGCAAAAAATCCCGTTCCAACTGGCCGACCTGCTGATCCAGCAAATAACTGGACTGCTCCAAAAGGCAAACCATGGTGTTGCCGACAATCTCCGGGTCGTCGCTTTCGATAAACTTCTGATAGAGCTCGTACGTCACGGGCACACCGGGGTTGGCCAGCCGCCGGATCTTCAGTGCCTTTTCTGAATCCTTGTCCCAGCGCGGACAGCCACGCAGCACAAGGAAATCCTTAAAATCTTCCAGTAATTCCCCCAGGCTGGCCCGCGCCACATTTGCAAGATGGATCTCCGTCTGCTTCGACGTGGCGCTGGCCAGGCTGCCCTCCACGATGTTCTGCTTGCCTGATCGTGCAGCCTGTTCCATCTGGTCGCGTGTCCGCGACCCCAGCCGCACCCAGCGCTCCGTCAGGTAGTACGTGGCCCGAAAGATCACGCATGACTTCTGGTACGTGATCAACCCCTCGAAGCCGCCATGCGGCGGAATAAACCCTGCGCTCATCTTTCTACCCCATTCGTCCCCTGGGTCCCACAGGTCCCATCTCTCTATAAGGGTATATGCGCTTCGCGCCTCAAATCTTACAGACAATCCGCCCTATTTCTTTTCCACCGCTGCCGCCCCCTCCGAAAGCCTCCGGTAGTACGCCGAGACCAGATCCTCGTACCCGGCCGGGATGTCGTCCTGCAGGCCGGTCCAGAGCGCATCCGCCTCCTTCCGCGACAGTCCGCCGCGCTCCTGCCGCACGACTGCGTCTTCGCGCAGTGCGTCGCGTGCTTCGCGCATGTTTCCAACCGCCTCCGTGAACGCCCGCCGGATCTCGCCGCCGCGTCCGGCCCCGGCCAGAGCCTCCACCTCGCGCATGCGCAGGGCGGCCTCCTCCAGGTCTCCGCTTGGCAGGCCCTGGCTGCGAAGCCCCAGGCTGAGCTTTTCGGCGCCCTGTCGGATCTCCGCCTGCTTTCCCGCCAGTCGCTGCATCTGGTCCAATCGCGGCGGCGGCGCAGGCCCGCGCAGCCCCTTTCCGGCAAAGCCGGAAAGCTTGCCGCCGCCGGTGGCCCCGCCCGGATCCTGCCTGGACTTGTCGTCCACGCTGCCGCTTTCGAACGGCGTGGGCGTCACGCGGCTCGGCGTCTGCCGGCCGTCCTTCCCCTCGGCGGTGGACTGCACCATCTGCCCGGCGCTGCGCCCGGAGCGCCCCTCGCCCGAGCGACCGCCCACCTCCATCTGGTTGGGCAGCATGTTCCCTGTGACGCCCTTGGCGCTCATGCTGGAGATCGGTCCGTCCGCTGCATCCCACCCGGCGCCCTTGTCAATGGAGTCGATCCAGGAGCTGGTCACATCCTCCACCTCCTCGGTCAGGGCCTCCTCCTTGTCGAGCAGGTCGCCGACAATATCCTCCAGCTCCTTCGGCAGTTCGGCCAGCGGGGCATCCGGCATCGTGGGCGGCTCCTCCATGCTCCACTTCTTGTTGTCCGGCATGTCGCTCAGCCATTTCTCAAGGTTCTGCACCAGCTCCTTCGCGTTCTCGAGTCCACTCTGCTCCTGGGGCACGGCCAGGTCGAGCTTTTTGGCATACAGCTCCGACGCCGCCTTGGAAATGTCCTGCCAGACCTCGTTGAACTGGGCTGCAATCGAACCATCGGCAAAATCCTGCAGCGGCGTCTTGGCCATGTCGTTCAGCTTTTCCTTCAGCAGGTCGGCCCAGCGCTGCTCCTCGCGCGCAAGCTGCCCGAGAATCTCCTTCTCCTCGTCCGTGAGGTCCTCGGGCTTCTTCTCCAGCAGGGCCTTAGACTGTTCCAGGATGCGCTTCTCCGCTTTGGCAAAATCCTTCAGCAGGTCGCGCAGCTCGCGCATCTCCTCGGTGGCGGATGGCGGCGGCGGGGCCACGGCGCCGTCCTTCCCCTTGTCCGCCTGCACCCGGGCGGCAGCAGCCACGCGGCCGAAGAGCGAGAGCAGTTCGGTCAGAATGTAGGTCTGCCGCTCCGCGATTGCCTTCGCGCGCCGGGTCAACGCCGGGGACTCCTTGCCATTGAGCCTGGCCACGTCCTCCAGCACCCAGCCCATCTCCTTCTCGACCAGCGTGCCCAGGCGCGCGGCGGCATCGGATTTGGCCTCCGTCAGCCCGCGCTGCGCCTCACGGCCGAATGTGCGCGCCGAGCCCTGCGCGTCGCCAATGGTCGCGCGGTGGCGGTCGAGATGCCCGGCCTGCAGCGCTTCATCCAGGTGCAGCTGCAGGTTGCACGTCAGGCCAAGGGACCGCCGTTGCGCGTCAATGGCCTGCTGCAGCGCCTGGAGCAGGCGCTGCTCCGCCGGGTCGATGGAGGTGGCGTCCTGCGGCCGCCGCACGCGCAGCACCAGCGGGGCCGACCGCCCGGTGTTCCCGGCCGGCGAAAAATCGCGCGCCTGCGCCTCCAGCGTGTAGCTCTCGCCCCCTTCGAAGATCTTCGGATCCACCGTGAACGCAAGATGCTCCTGAACCTTCCGGCGGCCGGGAGGTCCCTGACAGGCCCAGCTCCCCAGCACTGTTTGCGCGGCGTTCTCGCGCGAGGCGTGTCGTGCCGTGACGCGCATGTCGCGCACCCCGTAATCATCCTCCGCCAGCACAGGCAGATCCAGGGCTTCGCCCGGCCAGACCAGCCGGTTGCGGTCATCCGCCACCAGCGTGACTTCGGGCGGGCGATCCGGCTGCACCTGCAGCACCCCGCGCGCGATCTCCTGCTCGGCGCCATCCTGGGCCGCCACGATGCGATATTCGCCCGGCTCGAGCACGATCGCCGACACCTGCCACGACTTGCGCCGGCCTGCGAACGGCACGCGGTTGGTCCCCGTCTGCCACGCAACGGCCGCGATCTCGTGATCCATCGAGATGCGCGCCTCGACGCGGCTCCCCTCCGGAACGGTGAGCGCAGCCGGCGGGCCGGGACGGTCCTCTGCCTTCAGCCCGGTGTAAGCGGGCGGCGACAGATGAAACAGGGAGTCCGTCAGCCTCGGCCGGCGGCGGACTTCGACCGTGGCTGCCGGGGACCAGGAATCGTCGGCCAGCACGCGCGCCGTAAAGGGTTCCTGCACGTTTTCCAGCGTGACGCGCCAGCCGCCGTCCAGGGTCGGGATCAGCGGCACTTCCCGGGCATCGCCGCCTTCGCGCCTGCGGGACAGGCGCAGCACCGGCGGGCTCGTCAGGCGCACAAACCGGTTGGAGGCGCCCAGCACCGTGGCCTGGAAGACCAGCGGTTCACCCTCCTCCACGATCACCCGTCCGCAGGGAGTCAGCCGCACGTCATACGCGCCCACGGGCGGAATGTCGGAGAGCGGCCGGCTAAAGCGCTGCCAGGCATTGCCGGCATGGCGCGGGAAAACGAGCATGTAGATCGCCCAGATAAGCCCGCAAGCCGCTGCGGCTCCGGCCAACCGCCACAGCCGGCGGGGCTCGGTGAGGGCGGCCGGCGCCAGCGCCCGTGCGCGCGCAACCCCCGCTTCCACGGTCCGGCGCATGAAGGCGGCAGCCATCCCCCGTACCGGCGCGGCCTCAAACTGACAGGCGTTGATCAGGACATTGTCACCGATGCCGCAGCGGGCCTCCAGCTCGCGCGCCGTGCGCTCCGGCCGCACCTGCCACACCTCGCGCCGCAGCCCTTCGCGCCAGAAGCGCCAGGCCGGCCACGCCACGCCCGCCACCAGGAGCAGCCAGCGGGCGGCGGGCGGCAGGCGCAGCAGGTTGTCCAGCCAGAAGCACCCGAGCCCGATAACCAGCATCTGCGCCAGCCAGCGCAGCGCCGCCCGGGCCACGCGCGCATTGCGCGCCGCCCGGCCAAGCTGCAACAACCGCAGATGGATGCCGCTGACCAAGATAAACGCCTCCGGATCAAATCATTGAAACATCGACATCTTCCGCTCGCGGCTGGGGAATGTCAATGCGACAGGACCCTTAAATCCTCGCCTAAGACCGGCCCCTTCGCTTGTTACCATGCCTTTCGCCTGTTGCCCTCATGGCGTCGACCGACTAACTGCGCGGGGGACGGGGTCAGGGGACGGGAGGAACGTGAGAGGGACGTGAGGGACGCAAGGGACCGTTCCTGCCGTCCATCAGGCCTCCCCGTCCCTTCCCCGTCCCTTCCCCGTTTCTTCCCCGTTTCTTCCCCATCCATCAGGCTACCGGAACCTTCTCGATGGCCTTGAGAAGCTTCATGCGCACCACGGTCTTGTCGCCTTTCTTCTGCTCAGACCCCATGGCGACGACCTTGACGTTCTGGCCAATGTAGTCGGCCAACTTGATCGCCGGCTCGGACGCGGCTTTCTTGCCGGGCTTGGCCGCGGGCAGGCGCAGCTTGTCGCCCGCAGCCGTGACCAGCACGTAGCTGGCGCGGTTTTTGCCGGCGATCTTGATGTCCTGCCGGGCCACGCTTCCGGTCAGCGTGATCTCCTTCAGCTTGGCCACAATCCCCGCCCCCCTGGCCTTGGCCGGATTCGCCTGCGTCGCACATTCCGCCGCAAAGGCCGTCGCGCCGCCTGCCATCACACCTGCCACTGCCAGCACTGCCGCTGTACGAATCATCCTGTTCATGTTGTACTCCTTCGTTGTTGTTTCCGGCGGCGACCTTCGCCGCCGGCGCGGGAGCTTGTCCCGTCTACACTTGGGTATATGCAAACCGGGGCATAAATCTTACACTCGGGAAGAATTATTTTTTGAGGGGGTGGATCATGCCGCAGGCATCCGGGGCACCACTGGCAGCAGGCGATTCGCCACTGACGCGCGTCACGCTCATTCAGCGGCTGCGCGTTCAGCAGGACGCGCATTCCTGGCAGGAGTTTATGACGCACTACCAGGGGTACATCCATCGCCTGGCGCGGCGCATGGGCGTAAACCACCACGATGCCGAGGAGACCGTGCAGGACGTCTGTCTCAAGGCGTGGCAGGCGCTGCCGACATTCTCCTACGACCCCGGCAAAGGGCGGTTCCGCGGCTGGCTGTGGCAGGTGACCGCCAACGAGGTTCGCATGCGCTGGCGCAGCCGCCGGCGGGAAGTCCCCCTGGCGCCGGTCGAAGCGGATTTTGTGGACAGCCTTCCGGACCCGGCCAGGGCGGCTGACGAGACGTGCGCCGAGGAGGAGTGGCGGGCGCACGTGGCCACTGTGGCGTGGCACAAGGTCCGGGGCGACTTCGAGGAGCGCACCCAGCAGGTGTTTGAACGGCTCTCCAAGGGGAGCCCCGTGGAAGAAGTCGCCGTGGAACTGGGTCTTGCGCCGTCGAGCATCTACGTCTACAAGAAGCGCGTCCAGGACCGGCTAAAGGCGGAGATCCGGCGGCTGAACGAGGTGTTGGACTGAACCCAGGAGACTGTCGGAATTAGCCCCCGGATCGGTTCAGGGCCTTCTGCCGACAGTCTCCTGGCCTTCAACCACCTTCCGCACGCCCTTCGGCCAGGCAGCGTCTTTGCGGGAAAGCTCCGTGCCGGGAGAGACCGTGATGACTTCGAGCGCAGGGCAGCGCGCAAAAAGATCGGCCGGAATCTTCCGGAACCCCCCGGCGCGGAGCTCGCGCAGCGGCAGGGTGTAGACCGGATCGAACGTAACCACCGGCGTGTTGGAGATGTCGAGGGTCTGCAGCGGCATCCCCTTGATCGGCTGCAAGTCTCGCACCGCGGTATCGCGCAGATCAAGCCGCACCAGCGGCAGTCCGGACAGCGGCAGCACGTCAAAGGCGGACGCACCCGCAACCCGCGCCTCCAGGCCGGCGGCGGCCGGGCGCAGGTCGAGCTCCGCCTGGCCGTCATTGAGCGTGCGCACGGCCCACTGCAGAAAGGCGATGTGCTCGGGCCGGGCCCATGCTTCCGGATTGCGCCGGCTGCAGTAAACACCCAGCGCCGTGCGGCTGTCGCGCGCGCAGTGGCTGCCCAGCGCACGCGCATCCTCGATCAGCTGCCGGAACCCATCCGGCGCAAGCTGCTGCCGGCCAGCGGGGCTGCGGCTCAGCAGGAGCACCGACAGGGCCTGCCCGGCGGCCGCGGCAGCAGCCGGTGTCGCGGCCACCGTGTTCGCCGCAACCGCGCCCGCTGGCCGCGGCGCGCGGTCGAGCAGCGCCGGCAACTCATGCCGGAAGGCGGCGGCGGCGAGCCCGTAGCGCTCCTGCCCCACATAAATCCAGCCTGCCAGGTCCCACGCCTCGGCCTGCGCCGGATCCACGCCAATGGCCGTACGCAGCGTCTCGAGCGCATCTTCATAGGCAAGGGCGCGAATCTGGATGCGGGCCTCGGCCATGATCTTCGGCATGGCCGCGCGGGTGAGCCGCGTGCGGATGGCATGCTCCGCCCGCAGGTTGTCCAGCGCGGACCGGGTCTCGTTGCGGCTGGCGCGGATGCGCGCCACCGCCGCGCCGCCAATGCCGGCGAGCGCCAGCAGGCTGGCGGCGATGACGACCGAAAGCGCGCGGTGGCGCCGGATCACCAGCCACAGCAGGCGGATCGGCCCGGCTGTCTCGGCAGAGGTAGCGTAGCCGTTGGTGAAGGCATGCACATCCGCCAGCAGGGCGTCCGCGGCCGGGTAGCGGCCGGCAGGTTCCGCGGCCAGCGCCTTGCAGGCGATGGCCTCCAGCGCATGGGGGATGGCGCGCTCCGGCGCGCGCTGCCGCGGCGGCACGATTTCGCCGGCCACGGTCCGGCACAACACGTCGGCCGTGCTGTCACCACTGACCGGCGGCTGCCAGGTAAGGATGGCATAGAGAAGCGCGCCGAGCGCGTACGTGTCTGTGCGCACGTCCGCGGCCGCGCCGCGCCCGGCCGCCTGCTCCGGCGCCATGTAGCCGGGCGTCCCCTTGATGGTGCCGGCAAGCGTGACGCCGACGCTGTCCGGCCGGTCCGACACGTCACACCCGTCGGATGCATCGTCGACGCTTTTCGCCAGGCCCCAGTCAATCAGCCGCACCTCGCCGTAGTCGCCAATCTGCACGTTGGCGGGCTTGATGTCGCGGTGGATGATGCCGCGCGAATGCGCAAAGGCAACGGCATCGCAAATGCGCACAAAGATGTCCAGCAGGACCGGAAGCGGATACTTTTCGCGCGTGGCGGCATCGCCGCGGCGCAGGCGGGCAAGCACCGCCTCCAGCGTCTCGCCGGCCAGCAGCTTCATGGTGAAATAGGGGCGGCCGTCGGGCGCCAGGCCGAGATCGTGGAGCGGCACGATGTGGGGGTGTTCGAGGCACGCGAGGATGCGGGCCTCGCGGACAAACGCCTGCGCGGAGCGGCCGTCGCGCGGGCGGGCCAGCGCCACGTCGCGCAGCGTGTCGCGGTCGCACACCTGCGCGACCTCCTTCTCGCCGCCGGCGCCGAGGGGGCGTGCATCGGCGTATTTGCCGGCAGGCTGTCGCGTCAGTTCGGGCGCGGGCTCAGGCGGAGCCGGCTCCGCCCTGGCCCGGGTGTAATACTGCCGCAGCCACGCCTCGTCGTGGACGGCTGCCGGCGGTTCTGCATCCCCTCCGCACATGGAGCGAAATTGTAGACCTCAAGATTGCGCGACACAAGGACAGAGGTTGACCCGGAAACGGGGTGGAAGGTGGAAGACTGGAAAAGAGGAAGGGTGGATGGGTGGAAGAGTGGAAGAGAGGAAGAGCCCTTGCCGTGAGGCGATACGCGCATCGAAGCCTGCCATTGGCCTCACGCATATCCGGCATCTGCCCGCGCGCGGAGCGCCCGGGCCACCTGGTTCGGCGTCAATGCGTGCCGAAAATCCACGGCTCAGCAACAGAGCGTCAACTCTGATTTGCGCCCCTCTTCCACTCTTCCCGTCTTCCATTCTTCCGCCGATCGGGTGCGCCTATTTTTCCTTTGCGTCTTTTCCGGCCTTGGCGCTCCCACGGGTGACCACCACGGCATTGCTGGCCGCCGCATTGGTGCCGCCGGTGTTCTTGAAGGCCTGCTCGTGCATCCGGCGCAGCTCCGAGCTGGCTTTTTCACGATAGGATGCGCTGGAGAAGGAGTTTTCGGCATAGGGGTGCTGCGGTCCCTTTATCGCCTTGGGGGTCGGCACCAGGCCCGTGCGTGTGCCGTTGTCGTCCTCGTCCATCGTCTTGACCGTGCGCGTGTACGATGCGGGAACCCCCACGGCAGAGGCGGGTGCCCCGGGCCCAGCCGCGGCGCCATCAGCCAGCACGGTTCGCGCGAGCAGAACCGTAACCAGCGCCAGCAGCGCTCCAGTTGGCACGCCGATCTTCCGCCCTGCAATACAGCGCATGCTTCCGCCCTCCCCCGTGATTCTCCCATGCACGACCACGATACACCCGGACGGCCTGGCGCACAACAACGGGTCCGTCACATGTTGGCAGCAAGGTGGCAGAGGCGTCTCGCCTCTGCATTCAAACAGCCAGCGGCGAGACGCCGCTGCCACTTTCGTGGATGCCTGCCAACATGTAACTGACCCCTTGCACCGTGTCCTGTCG
>SESD01000220.1_pt1 | contig 35534 bp, 33 predicted proteins | sample 3171411 | NCBI WGS metagenome assembly SESD01 (sample SAMN06051880, study PRJNA518727) | freshwater metagenome | biome: subpolar coniferous forest; feature: holomictic lake; material: water; isolation source: holomictic Lake 442, 16.5 m depth | place: Canada: near Kenora, Ontario | collected...
GATTTCCATCTTGTAAAAGAAACTGGAGATCGCCCAAGTGTTCTTCTATGATCCTACAGAAAGTATCTCGATCATCCTCGTATGACAGATCGAGAATCTTCAAATTATCTATAACTCGGCAGAACTCTTCATGTGCATTTCTCGGAACTGTAGGTTCTGCTAATCCCAGTGTTATATCGTGGAGATCCGAATCAAGTAAACCAGATAGATAGTGTTCCTTAATTACATTCTCCCACTTAAATTGATCTGGGTTAATCACACAGATCATCTTAATACGATGGCTCATAGTCCATCTCCCAACCGTTGTTAGCAATTTGCATATTCACCGACATACCAGAGTCGTCAATTTGTATTTCATTTAATGATGATTCTTATTTTTGAAGTATGTCACTTTTAAAATGGTCGTTACATAAGGGTATAGAACTGCTGTGTCAGCATTTCCCTACGAGATGGGCACTGAGAAATTCCAGTGGTGAATTCATAAGACAGGCTTCGCTAGGGAGGTAGACTCGAATAACCCAACTGTAGAACAGGTGCAATTGGCGGAAGAGCACCTTCAGGGCACCTTAATCACCAACCGCTCAAAGTGCTAGGGTGGAGATTGCTACATGAAGTGCCTTAGGGGAAATGCATACACCAAACGACCATCAATGGCTTGATAAAACAGATAAACTTCAGAATAAGAGATTAGTCTGGTTCCTTATCCAGATTGCTTGCAGCCTTCTTCTGCTCTTCTTTCTGCTGTTCATATTCACGCCATTTATGCTTGATCTCATGGTGCTTCTCAGGAGGGAGCTGCTTAATATTCTTGTATTTCTCACGAACCTTGACACGCTGATCAGCAGTCAATAAAGCCCACTCACGCATCTGGGACTGGATCCTCTGCTGCTCAATGGATGACAGGCTTGGATACCGTTTTGCGATGGTCAGCCACTTATTCTTTCTGGCAACTTCCATCCCATTCCAGTCCTGCGAGAGGGGTGCTAGGATTTGCTTTTGCTGAGAATCAAGACGTACCCAAGAAGGCCCCCCACTCTCAGCTAAGACATGGGTAGGAACCAATAGGCATAGCCAAATGGCTACTGCCAGGAGTGGTCTAGCCATTCACCAAACTCATCATCGAGATAAGCATCAACTGGCAATTCATCGCTCAGCAGCATAATGTCCAAGTCCGCGATATCGCTACCTTGTTGTATCGGGTCCTGCCAGTAAGCAACACCCGCTAGAGCGAGCAACAATGCAAATAACGACAATACCTTGCCGGGATTAAAGTGCCACCCATGTCCACTCTGTGCAGCCGTACCGCCTCCCGTAACAATCCTAGACTCGCTCATTTGATAGCTCTCAAGAGAACTTCTCCGCGCCGATTGCAAGCGGTTGAGCGTATCTTGCCCGATATCATCCAGCCCCTGATTTAGCAGTCGAGCAACTTTTTTTCCGAGTTCAGGTTCGTTCATAGCGAGACTCCTTTCTTTTTAAGTATGGCAGCCAAGGCATGGGTTGCACGGGAGCAATGAGTCTTCACACTCCCCTCCGAGCATTCCATGATCGCGGCAGTATCTTCCACATTCATTTCCTCCCAGTAACGCAGAAGGAAGGCTTCACGTTGACGTGCAGGAAGAGTTTTTATTGCCTCTTCAATAAAACCAATGAGTTGCGACTGCTCTAATTGCTCATGAGGGTCCTTCCCAAAGTTAGAATCCGTTTTTACCTGCAAGGTCTCCAGCAGATCATAATCTTCGTTCTCTTTCTCCCGACTGCTGGGTGTAAATGATGAGAATAGTGTCGTCCATAATGATCGAGTCTTCTGCCGGCGGTAGTAGTCTCGTATGGTATTTTGAACAATCCGCTGGAATAGAAGCGGCAACTCCTCTGGGGGATTAGCCGCATACTTTTCAGTGAGCTTCATCATCGAGTCCTGAACGATATCCAGCGCGACGTGCTCATCCCGTACCGCAAAAAGTGCCTGCTTATAGGCACGTCGCTCAGTCTCAGTCAGAAAATCGGAAAGCTCCTGTCGGGTGGCCAGATCAATTTACCTGTAGTTAAAATAACTGATAGACAGCTCCATCGACAATAGTAGCAAACTTTTTTGTCATGCCGGATCAGTTTCTGCGCGTTATATCGCCATATCAGAATACACGAGGAGACTCGGCATATGATCCACCACCGACTACACTCTAATCCATCAAGGTCTTTTCTGGAGTACCATTGTGAAGCATATCAGAATGATCTTTACTGGGAACTGCATCATTTCTGCAATGGGCACTTGGCCTCTCCCCTACATTTTAAAATCGCCTACATACTCACCCCCTTGCTCTCCAGTTAATGCAATCGACGACCCTCTCTTTATCTGATCTACCTCCATCCTGGCTTGACCAAGTCAAGCTGCAACTGACCGATGGTGAAGAGGTACTCTCCTGGCTCGAGACGGATCTTGATGACAGGCTACATTTTTCTTCAGGATTGGTGATTGTAACCAACCGACGTTTATTATCTAAACCGTCGACAGATGCATCCTGGCAGGAATGGAGCTACCGACAGGGTCTGATACTGACCCGACGCGATCATGCAGGCATCGGCAGCCTCGAGCTTTCGGATGCAGATTCACTCCTTACTCGGTGGCGGTATACCCTCATCAATGACACCTCAGCGAGCCGCCTGATCGAGCGGTTCATGGATCAACTCGGCTATCACCTCACCGGGGCACTCCCTCCATTATCCAGTCAAGTCCTGTGCCCTAAATGCCACAGCGTCATTGATAGCCCTCTCCCGCCTGGACAGGAGGAATGCTCACTCTGCAACCGGGAAATCAATACTCCCCCTTCAACATGGACGCTATTTCGACTGTGGCGATTCGCGAGACCCTACAGGTGGCGACTGCTCGGTGGATTTCTGTTGACCCTGGGAAGTACAGCAGCAACCTTGGTTCCCCCCTACATGACCATGCCACTGATGGATAATGTATTGATCCCCTATCAGAATGGCAAACCGATCGATAATGATCTGGTGACCCTCTACCTCTCCGGTCTATTCGGTGCTGCAGTACTTGCATGGGCTCTTGGGTGGGCTAGGACCTACGTCCTTGCACTGGTCTCAGAACGTATCGGCGCTGATCTACGTACCGCCACTTATGAACATCTCCTGAAGCTTTCACAAGAGTATTTCGGTGGCAAGAGGACGGGCGATCTGATGGCCCGGATTGGCTCTGAAACAGATCGTATCAACATCTTCATCTCTCTTCACTTGCTCGATTTTGCCACCGACATGTTGATGATCATCATGACAGCGGCCATCCTGGTTTCGATCAATCCTTGGCTGGCCCTGGTGACACTGCTGCCATTGCCCATCATCGCTTGGCTGATTCACGTGGTTCGGGACAGGCTTCGTACTGGATTTGAGAAGGTCGATCGTATCTGGGCAGAGGTGACTAATGTACTTGCCGACACCATCCCCGGGATGCGGGTGGTCAAGGCATTTGCACAAGAAAAACGCGAAGCATCACGCTTCCGCGCAACAAACCAACACAACCTTGAGGTCAATGATCGGGTGAACCGAATCTGGTCCCTCTTCACTCCGACCGTAACACTTCTCACCGAGATTGGATTACTCGTGGTTTGGGTCTTTGGGATCTGGCAAGTCTCAAAGGATGCGATCACCGTCGGTGTACTCACCGCCTTTCTGGCCTATATCAGCCGATTCTATCTGAGACTGGACTCGATGAGCCGGATCGTCTCATTCACCCAGAAGGCAGCAGCCGGAACCAAACGTATTTTTGAGATTCTTGACCAGACTTCCAGTGTTCCAGAGCCCGCGAACCCGGTCCACCTACCGACCGTCACGGGACGGATCGAGTTACGGGGTGTCGGTTTCCGGTACGGGACTCGGAGTGTGACACGCGATATCAGCGTCACGATTGAGCCGGGTGAGATGGTGGGCCTAGTCGGTCATAGCGGTTCTGGCAAGAGTACGCTGGTCAACCTGATCTGCCGGTTCTACGATGTCACAGAGGGTGCAATCCTGATTGATGGGGTGGACATTCGTTCCTTGCCTGTGGCCGAGTACCGCAAACATGTCGGGCTCGTGCTGCAGGAGCCCTTCCTCTTTTTCGGTACGATCGCAGAGAATATCGCCTACGGCAAGCCCGATGCGACGCGTAGCGAGATCGTTGCCGCCGCTCGAGCAGCCCATGCTCACGAGTTCATTCTGCGACTGCCCCACGGCTATGACTCACTTGCCGGAGAGCGTGGTCAGTCTCTCTCAGGCGGTGAGCGACAACGGATTTCAATTGCACGTGCACTCCTCATCGACCCACGAATTCTGATCCTGGATGAGGCCACCTCCTCCGTTGATACGACCACTGAGAAAGAGATTCAAAAGGCGCTCGATAATCTAGTTCGGGGTAGAACGACCATCGCCATCGCTCACCGTCTATCCACCTTACGCGATGCCAACCGTCTGATTGTGCTGGATCGTGGCAGCATTGTTGAGGTGGGTAATCATGATGAGCTGATGGCGCAAGCAGGTCATTATTTCAACCTTTATCAGGCTCAAGCTCGTAATATCGATACTGAGGATGAGCTGCATCGTCAAGACATCACACTCACCGTGGCGGAGGGACGGATATGAACAAGCCCGACTTCCAGCTCAGTCTAAATACCTTCGGGAGACTGATATTCATTGGCGCTGATGGGTGCCCACGTGAGGGGGTCGTCCCGGTACGAGCCTTCCCAATCGCAGCACCCGATCAAGGGATCGCGTTAATTGATCCACAAGGCCATGAATTGGCCTGGATCGATGACTTAGATGATCTGCCGGATGAGTTACGAACACTCATTCAGTCTGAACTCGGCAGTCGTGAATTCATGCCGGAGATCAAACGCATCATCGGTGTCTCAAGCTTTGCAACACCCTGCAACTGGCAGGTCGAGACGGACCGTGGAATGACCACTTTCACCCTCAAGGGTGAAGAGAATATCCGACGGTTAGCCCCTCCCTCCTTGCTGATCACCGAGATTCATGGAATTCACTTTCTGATCCGTGACCGATTCGGGCTCGATCATCACAGCCGTAAAATTCTGGATAGATTCCTCTAGTCCAACCCCAAAAATCTCTGTAATGCTCTGATATAAAGCAACAAACTACCAATGGAGCGGTCTCCATGAGGTGTCTTAACGGATCCTCTCACGGCAGAATTATTTAATGTGCCTGTAAACCGATCCATGCTGGCCGCGTTAATTCGACTTCATCTACTCTGTACAGCCTCATTTCATGCCAGATCGTGTAACTACTGAGCATACTGAAAGGGATATCAAATTCCTCGAGATTCGCCATCTGAATGGTCCCAATATCTGGACCTATTACCCGGTTCTTGAGGCCCTCGTCGATATCGGCATACTCGAAGACTTCCCATCTAACACCATCCCCGGCTTTTATGAAAGGCTCTCATCATCCCTTCCCTCTCTGATTGAACACCGCTGTAGCTACGAAGAGCGTGGGGGATTTTTAAAGCGTGTTGAGGAAGGCACATGGCCATGCCATATCCTCGAGCATGTCACACTTGAACTACAGAATCTGGCAGGGATGAAAGGTGGATTTGGAAGAGCGCGTGAGACCTCGGTGCGAGGCGTCTACAAGGTCATCGTCAGTGCTTGGCATGCAGACATCACACGGACCGCACTTTTAGCCGCCCGTGAATTAGTCCTCTCAGCAATGGAAGGTCAAAAGGTCTATGACGTTAATGCCACTCTCGATCACCTTCGTGGGATGGTCGACTCTCTCTGGTTAGGCCCATCCACCGCATGCATTGTCGATGCAGCAACCGCCCGTAATATCCCCGCTACCCGCCTACTCGCTAAAGGGAATCTGGTACAGCTTGGATATGGCGCTCGTAGTAGACATATCTGGACAGCTGAGACCGATCGCACCCCTGCAATTGCAGAGAGCATCTCTCGCGACAAGGATTTAACCAAGTCACTCCTCCGGTCCTGCGGTGTCCCTGTTCCCGAAGGTCGTATCGTCACCAGCGCTGAAGATGCCTGGGAGGCTGCTGAAGATATTGGTCTTCCAGTCGTGATTAAGCCCTGTGACGGCAATCATGGGAGGGGCGTTTTTATTGAACTGACTCAACGTGAAGAGATCGAGTCAGCCTACCAGGCCGCTCTAAAAGAGGGCAGTGGCGTTCTGGTTGAACGATACATCCTCGGCACTGAGCACCGTTTATTGGTCGTTGGGGGCCGCCTGATTGCAGCCAATCGGGGAGACTCGGTATCGGTTATAGGTGACGGAACATCAACCATCAATGACCTGATCGATCATCAGATTAACTCGGACCCTCGCCGTGGAACAACGGAAGACTTCCCTCTCAATATGATCCGACTGGATCGTGCAGCACGGATGGAGATCGCCCATCAAGGCTTTACGGGAGAATCCGTACCACCGCTTGATCTCAAGGTCTTGATCCAGCGTAATGGCAACCACGCTTTCGACGTGACCGATGATGTCCACCCCAGTATCGCCTCAGCAGCCTCACTCGCAGCACGCATTGTCGGTTTGGATATCGCTGGAATTGATCTCGTTGCGACTGACATCTCACGCCCACTCACCGAACAAGGTGGTGCCATCGTAGAAGTGAATGCCGGTCCAAGCCTATTGATGCACATCAAGCCTGCTGTTGGAACGCCCCGCCCCGTTGGGAAGGCCATTGTCGATCATCTCTTCCCAAGTGGTGATGATGGTCGCATTCCGATTGTGGGCATTAGCGGGAGCTACGGCAAGACGACCGTGGCTCATCTCGTGGCCGGTCTACTGACCCTCTCCGGTAAATATACCGGGCTAGCCTGTAGTGATGGCCTATACCTTAATTCCAGACAGATTGATAAAGGCGATTGTGCCCAATGGGATGCAGCCAATCGTATCCTGATCAACCGATCGGTCGAGGCGGCCGTATTTGAGAATGGTAGCGACACCATCCTCGGTGAAGGTCTCGTCTACGACAGCTGCCAGGTCGGCATCATCACCAATGTTGAACCGACACGGCACTACGGCCGATACGACATTAAAACCCCTGAGCAGGTCTATACCACCCTTCGCACCCAGCTTGATGTGATCACACCAACAGCTGCAGCGGTGGATGATGTGATCGATATGATCTTGCCAACCGGTACTGCGGTACTTAATGCACGCGTGGAAATGCTCGTCGAAATGTCCAAGTTATGCAATGGAGAGGTCATCTACTTCAGCCTTGATCCAGAGTTACCCGCTGTCAAGGCTCATCTCTCACAAAAACCTCACGGAGGACGTGCTGTAATCGTTCGAGATGGAGAGGTGGTACTCGCCACCGGTGATGAAGAAGTGGCACTGATCAAGTTATCCAGTATCCCACTGACCGATAATGGGCGCTCGACCCCACAGATTGAAAACATTCTGGCAGCTGTGGCTGCCGCATGGGCACTCGGTATCACGCCAGAATTAATTTGTAATGGAATTGCAACCGCCGGATCTGAACAGGTGGGACATCTCTCCCACCGGGTCGATCAGGAAACTCAAGGAAGTTATCTATGAAAGTATCGCGCGTCCATGCACTCCGTGGCCCTAATCTATGGAGTCAACGTACCTCCATAGAGGCCATTGTCAGTTGCGGTAGCGAGGAGTGCTCCCCAGACAAATTACCAGGATTTATAGCCCGATTGAATGAGCGCCTCACAGGAGTCCCGCTACTTCAAACTGGCCAACATCCTGAACCCGTGTCCATGGCTCATATACTAGAGATTGTCACACTCACCCTGCAGAACAGGGCCGGTTGCTCGGTCAATTTCAGCCATACCGTTCAAACATCAAAGACCGGAACATACCGGGTCATCGTTGAATACACCGAGGAATCAGTCGGCAGGCTCGCCCTCGAACTCTCACACGAGTTATGTCTTGCTGCACTGAATGACACCCCCTTTGATCTGATGGGTGCATTGAAGCGCCTTCAAGAACTGGATGAGGAGGTCCGTCTCGGGCCCAGCACCAGTGCCATTGTTCAGGCTGCAATAGGTCGTGGCATTCCATTCCGTCGATTGACCGATGGCAGTATGGTCCAGTTCGGATGGGGTAGTCGGCAACGACGTATCCAGGCCAGCGAGACAGACCGAACCAGTGCAGTTGCTGAATCCATCGCTCAGGATAAGGAATTAACTAAGTTATTACTTCATGCAGCAGGCATTCCCGTTCCTACGGGGCGCCCGGTCGTGAGCGCGGATGATGCATGGGTCGCCGCTTGCGAGATCGGAGGACCGGTCGTGGTAAAGCCGCAAGACGGCAATCAGGGTAAGGGTGTATCCGTAAATCTCGCGAATCGTGAACAGGTAGAGTCCGCATATGCGGTTGCATCTGAGATCAGTGAAGATATCCTGGTTGAGCGTTACATCCCAGGCCATGACTACCGAATGCTGGTGATCGGCAATAAGCTGGTTGCAGCTGCCCGGCGTGACCCCCCTCAAGTGATCGGTGATGGTATCCATACCATTCGACATCTGGTGGACCAGGTCAATGCTGACCCAAGACGTGGCAAGGGTCATTCCACACCGCTCACAAGAATAAGTTTTGATGAGACTGCACTTTCCCATCTCGCAACCCAAGAGTTCACTGCCGAATCCATTCCCGCACACGGCGCATGCGTGACACTGCGTAATAATGCGAATCTCTCAACCGGCGGCTCAGCCACCGACGTGACCGATGAAGTTCATCCAGAGCTGGCTGCACGAGTGGTAGAAGCAGCTCAAATGATCGGTCTCGATATCTGCGGAATTGATGTCCTCTGCAACAGTGTCAGTGCCCCCCTTGAAGGACAAGGTGGAGGCATTATCGAGGTGAACGCTGCCCCCGGCCTTCGCATGCACCTTCAACCTTCGTTAGGAAAGGGTCGTGCGGTCGGAGAAGCGGTGATCGATAGTATGTTTGCGCAAGGGGACGATGGGCGCATCCCCGTGATTGCCGTCACTGGAACTAATGGCAAGACCACCACCGTGCGTCTAATCGCTAACATCCTCAGCAGTCACAACTTACGGGTCGGAATGACCAATACAGATGGTGTCTATATCGAGGGAAATCGTATCGATACCGGTGACTGCAGCGGACCAAAGAGTGCGAAGAATGTCTTAATCCATCCCGATGTTGATGCGGCTGTATTTGAAACTGCTCGAGGTGGATTGCTGAGAGAGGGTCTTGGTTTTGACCTGTGCCAGGTAGCGGTCGTGACCAATATCGGTATGGGCGACCATCTCGGACTAGCCCATGTCCACACGGCTGAAGATCTGTCTCTGGTTAAGGAAATCATTGTACGAAGTGTCATGCCCGATACCGGGGTCGCTGTACTCAATGCCGCCGACCCTCTCGTGGTGAGCATGGCCGATGACTGTCCCGGATCAGTGACCTTCTTTGCCAGAGACCCTAATCATCCTGTCATCGCCATGCACCGATCCCAGGGCAAGCGCGTCATCTATCTCGATGGGGACTCGATCGTGGCATCAGAGATCGGAGTTGAATACAAAATCCCGCTGAGTGGTATTCCGATCACACAGAATGGAACCATCGGATTCCAGATCGAGAATGCAATGGCGGCCATTGGTGCCGGTTGGGCGCTTGCTCTTGATTGGGCCATTATTCGTGCCGGATTGGCTACCTTTGTCAGTGATGCACAGACCGCACCCGGTCGTTTTAATCTCTTTAATCATCGTGGCGCTACGCTGATCGCGGACTATGGTCATAATGCCGACGCGATCCGGGCGTTGGTATCCGCGATCGATAATATGCCTGCAAATCGGCGTTCTGTCGTTATCAGTGGCGCCGGTGACAGAAGGGACGAGGATATCCGTCAGCAGACAGAGATCCTTGGTGATGCATTCGATGAAGTCGTCCTTTATCAGGACCAGTGCCAACGTGGACGTGCCGATGGAGAGGTACTGGGTCTGTTACGAAAGGGGCTGGAGAATGCCAAGCGTACCCGCGAGATTAAGGAAATTCGCGGCGAATTTGTAGCCATCGATGCCGCCTTTGCGAGTCTCAAAGCGGGTGAACTCTGTCTCATCCTGATTGATCAGGTCGAGGCTGCTCTTGGACATATCAGTAGACGGGTGGTTGCAGGCTAAGATCGCAACAGAATGAGCACCGATGTCTCGAGAATGCCCTTGGTGGATGCACTCAAGGCCATCTCCTGCCTTCTGATTGTATCTCACCACCTGTCGATCTACGGACCCATGTCGGACCTGGCCTACCCGCTGATTCCGGGACTGATCGACTGGCTACGAGAGTACGCAAGGATGGCCGTTCAAGTCTTCTTTGTGGTGGCAGGGTTTCTGTTGGCGGGGAAGCTTGTGCCGCTCGGAGTACCACTACTTGCTGATCCGGTTCAGTCCATTAAGAGACGTTACATCAGGTTAGTGATCCCGTACCTTGCAGCACTCACACTCTCGATCGGATGTACTTTCCTCGCTCGGCAGTGGATATCTCATGAATCCCTCTCCGCAGCACCTGACCTCTTTCAGCTTCTAGCGCATATATTTTTACTGCAAGACCTGCTCAATCAAGAGGCTCTATCGGCAGGGGTCTGGTATGTGGCCATTGATTTTCAGTTATTCGTACTTGCGGTGTCTCTGTTCTGGCTATCCAGAAAGATCGAGGACCGATACCCTCACCTTAAATCGACAGCACTGATCTTAATTGCTGGCCTCACAATGGCCTCGCTATTCGCATTCAATAGAAATGATTTTTGGGACGAGACCGCACTCTATTTTTTTGGCTCGTACGGCCTTGGAGTTCTAGCCTATTGGACCTCGAACAAGGATCGACCTATGCTCTGGCTTGTACTACTCGGTGGCCTAGCGGTCGCATCCTTGATGATTGATTTCCGTGGCCGGATAGCGGTCGCAACGACAGTGATGCTGCTACTGGGATTTGCCAAAAATTATGGAATCTTGGAAAGGTGTTCCATCCCAAACTTCTTAAGCTATCTGGGACGCATTTCTTATTCCATCTTCCTCGTTCACTTCCCGCTATGCCTGGTCGTGAATGCGGCCTTCTTCCGTTTTCTCCCGCACCATGCAGTCACCAATCTATTCGGATTGTTACTAGCCTTAGGCATCAGCATTCTTGGGGGCGCTCTTTTCTACCAATGGGTCGAAAGTCGCCCACTGACCAATAGAATGAAAATATGGCTACCAGCAGGGTTTGTGACGAGCGGTCTGATCGTAGCTCTCGGGAGTAGCTAGGCCCGTCACATCTGCGGGTCAGATTCTACTTCCCACTCAGAGTGGTCGATAGCAGTAGTTCGTTGAGTCTTTTAACAAACCCGGCTGGGTCCTCGAGTTGGCCACCCTCTGCCAGAAGAGCCTGATCAAATAGAATATGGCTCCAATCAACAAAGCGCTCCTCCTCGTACTTCAACCGTTGCACCATCGGATGGTGCGGATTAATTTCAAGAATCGGCTTGGCATGGTTTACCTTTTGACCCGCTGATTTAAGGAGCCTCTCCAGATTTCCACCCATATCATGACTCTCTGAAACCAAGCAGGCGGGAGACTCAGTCAGCCTTAGGGTGACACGTACCTCCTTCACCTGCTCACCCAGAACACCCTTAATCCTCTCGGTCAGATCTTTATATTCACCTGCCTCCTTCTCCTGCTCTTTCTTCTCTGACTCATCCTCAAGCCCACCCAAGTCCAAACTCCCCTTGGCGACCGACTGAAGAGACTTACCCTCAAACTCAGTCAGGTTTGTCGCTAACCACTCATCAACACGCTCCGACAAGAGTATGACCTCGATCCCCTTTTTACGGAAAATTTCGAGGTGTGGACTACTTCTGGCGGATTTAAGACTATCGGCGGTCACATAGTAAATCTTCTCCTGACCCACCTTCATCCGCCCGATATAGTCGTTCAATGAAACGCTCTGATCGTCTCCATCGGTATGAGTCGAAACAAAACGCAGCAGTTTGGCAATACGTTCGCGATTAGAATAGTCTTCACCAACACCCTCTTTCAAGACCTGACCAAACTCCTTCCAGAAGGTCTTGAACTTCTCCTGATCACCCCCCTCCTCACTTTGGGATAGATCTTCTATCAGTGAGAGCACCTTCTTCACTGCCCCTGCACGGATTGATTCAATATCTTTTGATTCTTGTAGAATTTCACGGGAGACATTCAGCGGCAGATCATTCGAATCGATCACACCACGTACAAAGCGCAGGTAGTTAGGAAGCAACTGTTCCGCATCATCCATGATGAATACCCGTCTCACATAGAGCTTGATGCCGTGTCTGTGCTCACGATCAAATAAGTCGAATGGCGCTTTTGAGGGGATATAGAGCAGTTGGGTATACTCCTGCTTACCCTCTACCTTGGCATGAACATAAGCCAGCGGTGGCTCGAAATCATGTGCCACATGCTTGTAGAATTCATGGTACTGGTCCTGGGTGATATCGCTCTTAGGTCTGGCCCATAATGCGCTCGCCTGGTTGACGGTCTCATCCTCATCGGTGATCTCATTTGCACTCTTCTCCTTGGACCACTCCTCCTTCTTCATCAGAATCGGCAGTGTAATATGGTCTGAGTACTTACGTATGATGGTACGAATCTGCCATCCACTCAGAAGGCTGTCCTCTTCCTCCCTTAAGTGCAAGATGACTTCTGTTCCGCGGCCTGTCTTCTCTACCGTCTCCAGCGTATAATCCCCCTCACCCGCGGACTCCCAGCGAACACCATGCTCAGCAGTTAATCCTGCTCGGCGTGTGATCAGGGTTACCTTATCAGCAACAATGAATGCGGAATAAAAGCCCACTCCAAACTGGCCGATCAGATTTGCATCCTTAGCCTGATCACCGGTCAGAGCGCTGAAGAATTCGCGTGTACCTGACTTAGCGATCGTGCCAATATGGTCAATCACCTCCTGCCGTGACATGCCGATGCCATTATCAGCGATGGTCAGGGTCCGGTCTGAGGGGTCATAGCTCACACGGATTTTTAGGTCGGGATCGGTCTCGAACAGGGCACTATCCGCCAGACCCTCGAATCGCAGCTTGTCTGCGGCGTCGGATGCATTTGAGATCAATTCGCGTAGGAATATTTCCTTGTTACTATACAAGGAATGAATCATCAGCTTGAGTAGTTGCTTGACCTCGGTCTGGAAGCTTAGGTGTTCTTTGGGGGCAGTGCTTTGCATGGTCCTCTCCTTAAAATTATGCATTAAGATTATGAGGGCAAATTGAAGATTTTCAAGCTGCCTATAGATCAAATTTACATTTAAATTCTGACAATCATGACTACCTTTACTCGTCTTGCAATTATTCTTCTGTTCTATTGTGCACTCCCCGCCTCTGCCCAGGACCGTGTTTTACCGCTAGAGAAAATTAAATTACCGCCCGGTTTCTCAATCAGTCTATGGGCGGAAGTCCCTAATGCACGTGGACTTGCACTGGGCAAGAATGGCACGGTATTCGCAGGATCCATGGCAGCGGGTAAGGTTTATGCCATTACCGAGAGTGCTGGATCACGTCAGGTCAGAGTCATTGCCAGTGGTCTCAACCTACCCATGGGTGTCGCCTTCCGTGATGGGTCTCTGTATATCTCATCGGTAGACCGTATCTTGCGACTGGACAATATTGAACAGATTATCGCTCAGCCCGCAAAGCCGGTGGTTGTGATCGACACCCTTCCCAGTGAGAAGCACCATGCAGGGAGATTTATCGCCTTCGGACCCGATGGCCTTCTTTATATATCGGTAGGCGCTCCGTGCAATAGCTGCGAGCCTGACCCTGCAGTCTATGCACAGATCTCCAGGATTAAAGCTGATGGAACGGGTTACGAAGTCTATTCACAAGGCGTCAGAAATTCGCTTGGATTTGACTGGCACCCGGAAACAAAGGAACTATGGTTTACCGATACCGGGCACGACTGGTTGGGTGACAATATCCCTCCCGACGAACTTAACCATGCACCTACAAAGGGTATGCATTTTGGCTTTCCCTACTGCCATTCCGGCGATATTCATGATATCAAGTATGGAGCAAAGCGCTCCTGCAGCAAACTCACCGCGCCCGTGGCCAAACTGGATGCTCATTCCGTCCCCATGGGGATGCGCTTCTACACCGGCAAGATGTTTCCTCCCGAGTATCATAACCAGATTATCGTTGCCGAGAATGGATCGTGGAACCGCCGCGAAAGGATTGGCTACAGACTCAAGCTGATACAGTTAAAGAATAACAAGTTGATCAAGCAAGAGGTCTTTGCTGATGGCTGGTTACAGGAAGAAAAATCTTGGGGAAAGCCGGCTGATATTTTGGTGATGCCAGACGGGGCGATACTGGTCTCAGATGATCACTCCGGTTCAATCTACCGGATCAGCTACCAGAAGCCCTGAAATAACTACATCGATTGCTGAATGGCGTAAGCGCACATCGCCATCAGAGACTGGGGGAAGAGTCCGAATACAAGAACTGCCAGTCCATTTGCGCTTATCAGAAGCTTGATATCACCCGGTGGCAGAATGGGGGCGTCGGTCTCAGGTTCATCAAAGTACATCAACTTGATGATCCGCAGGTAGTAAAAGGCTCCGATCAAGGAGAACAATACCGCCACCACCGCAAGCCACACATAACCCGCATTCAATACCGCCTGCAGTACCGACAATTTCGCGTAAAAACCTACCAATGGCGGGACCCCTGCCAGTGAGAACATCAGCAGCAGTGTGATGAATGCATACCATGGGTTACGCCGGTTTAGTCCCTTGAAATCGTCAATCCTTTCAGCCTCAAACCCTTCCCGTGAGAGCATCATGATCATCCCGAAGATACCCAGGGTCATCAATACATAGATCACGATATAGAACATGGAAGAGCTGTATCCATTACCATCCGCACTTACAATCCCAAGCAGCATGAATCCCATATGTGAGATGGTGGAATAAGCCAGCATCCTCTTGATATTGGTCTGCGCAATAGCCGCGAGATTGCCAATCATCATCGACATCACTGCCAGGATCATGAGCATTCCCTGCCAGTCGGCCACCATCGCCCCCATACCTTCAACCAGCAATCGCATCACAAAACCAAATGCGGCTATTTTTGGAGCTGATCCGATAAATAGTACTACCGCTGTGGGGGCACCCTGATAAACGTCTGGCGCCCACATATGAAATGGTGCAGCACTTAACTTAAAGCTGATACCGGCCACGATAAAGACCAGACCCACCACCAGCACCGCATAATCATCAATATCCCCACCCTGAATCACATTCCTGATGACCTCTGTCACCTTCCCAATATTGAGCTCACCGGTTGCGCCATAAACCATGGACATGCCATACAATAAGAATCCAGAGGCCAGTGCCCCCAGTACAAAGTATTTCATGGCAGCTTCGGTTGCCGTCACCGAATCGCGACGTAATGCGACCATGGCATAGAGGGACAGAGACAGGAGTTCAAGCCCCAGGTAGAGGGTTAGGAAGTGGCTGGCAGAAATCATGACCATCATCCCGAGTGTGGAAAACAAGGTCAGACTGAAGAACTCTCCATTAAACATCCCCCTCACAGCGATGTAACTTCTTGAGTACACCAATACCATCGCGACCGTGACATAGGTCAATAGCTTCAAGGTGTCTGCCATTGCATCATCGACAAACATACCTGAGAAGGTATAACTCACCTCGGTCGTAGAGGTGCCAAGGGTAATCAACGCACAACCGAATAGCGCACCTTGGGCCAGCATATACGCTAAATAGGGTCTCTTCACACCCGCCACAAGATCAGCCAGCAATACCACGCACACCATCACCAGAAGAAATATCTCCGGGTAGGCGGGGGCAAGATCAGGTGGCAGAAAATTCATTTAGCATCCTTGAATAGAGCAACTGGTATTTCATTCCAACGGCAACTTGCCTCGGGCCACATGTGCGAGCAGATCATCGACTGTGGTATGCATCACCTCGGTGAATGGCATCGGGTATAGACCCATCCACAGCACTGCCGCAGCCAGTACCGTCAAGATTAAAATCTCACGGTGGTTAATATCTTTAAGGGCTTCTACAGCGGGGTTTGCAACTGCTCCGAATACCACCCTCTTATACATCCAGAGTGTATATGCCGCACCAAAAATAAGGGTCGTGGCTGCGAGGAAGGCATACCAGAAATTCACCTTTATGGCGGCCATAATGACCATGAACTCTCCAACAAATCCGCTTGTCCCCGGCAATCCAGAATTGGCCATTGCAAAGAGCATAAAGAATGCAGCAAATATCGGCATCTTGTTAGCCACTCCGCCGTAGTCAGCGATCTGGCGTGAGTGAAGACGGTCATACATCACCCCCACGCACAAGAACATCGCAGCGGATATAAAACCGTGTGAGATCATCTGCACCATCGCTCCTTCAATCCCATAGGCATTGAACAGGAAGAATCCGAGTGTGACAAAGCCCATATGAGACACCGATGAGTATGCGATGAGCTTCTTCATATCAGCCTGCACCAGGGCCACCAGTCCGATATACACCACCCCGATCAGAGATAAAGTAATCATCATTCCGGAGAGATACTGACTCGCGTCCGGTACGATCGGCAGTGAGAATCTCAGAAAACCGTACCCACCCAACTTTAATAGAATGGCCGCTAGAATTACCGATCCACCGGTCGGGGCCTCAACGTGAGCATCAGGTAACCAGGTATGGACCGGCCACATTGGAACCTTCACAGCAAACGCCAGTAGGAATGCCACAAATATCAGAATCTGTGGCGCCAGTGGTAGCGGTAACTTGTGATAATCCTGAATCGAAAAACTGCCGCCGGAAGCTCTATACAGGTAGATGAATGCCACCAGCATGAGTAAGGATCCGAGCAGTGTGTAGAGAAAAAACTTAATCGCGGCATAGACCCGGTTTGGGCCTCCCCAGATACCGATGATGAGGAACATCGGTATCAGTGAAGCCTCCCAGAATGCATAAAACAGAATTGCATCTAAAGAGGAGAAGACTCCATTAACGATACCGGACATGATCAGAAGTGCGCCCATATACTGAGACACTCGGTTACTGATGACTTGCCATCCGGCGATCACTACCAGTGGAGTGGTAAAGCAGTTGAGCAGAATCAGTGGCATTGCGATTCCATCCACCCCTAAGTGGTAGTGGATGTTAAAACGTTCGATCCAGGGGTGATACTCGACAAACTGCATCCCCCCCATCAGAACATCAAACCCGCTATAAAGCGGAAACGCCACCAGCAGTCCCGCGATTGAACCTGCCAGTGCCAACCATCTTGCCATCGAAGCATTACGGTCCCCACCCGTGGCGAGTACCGCTATACCCGCAATGATGGGTAGCCAGATGATCAGACTTAACAAGGGAAAACCAGACGACATGTTTATTCCGTTACTGTTATTTGGCAGCGCACAATCTGCCGATCAAATGAGGAGAATTCGCACTCCCGATCAATCGTTCGCCTGATCATGACTAGGACCATAAGCTGATTAATACGAATACCCCAACGATCATGGTGAATGCGTAGTGATAGATATAACCAGACTGGAACCGACGTACCAATACGGCGGTCATTCCAACCACACGAGCAGCGCCATTGACAACGAATCCATCGATCACCTTCACATCCCCGATCTTCCACAGACCAGCACCCAGTGCACGAGCACCGCCCGCAAATAGCCACGAGTAGAATTCATCAATAAAATATTTTCGATCGAGCAATGTGAAGAGTGGGCCGGCAGCTTGCTTTATCTTCGCGGGCAAATCAGTCTTCACCATATACAGATACCATGCGGTAAAGATTCCCCCGATCGAGAGCCAGAATGGTGCTGTACTGAGTGAGTGGGTCATCATTCCCACCACCCCGTGGAATTCTGCTGCCATTTGTGCAACGGCTCCATGTTGCGGGGAAAAATGTATCGCCTCTCCGAAATAGCCTCCAAACAACATCGGCCCGATCAACCATCCTGCACAGACGGTGGGGATTGCGAGAATGATCAGTGGCAATGTCACTACCCAAGGAGACTCATGCAGATGCTCCTCGGTATGATGATCCATCCGAGGCTTTCCGTGGAAAGTCATGAATACCAGTCGGAAGGTATAAAGGGCCGTGATGAATACGGTCGATAGAACGCAGAAATAAGCAAAACCAGAACCCGGAATATCAGCGAAATGGACCGCCTCGATGATCGCATCCTTGGAGAAGAATCCAGAAAACCCGGGAACCCCTGAACTGGCTAGTGCGGCCATGAACATGGTCCAGTATGTTATCGGCATGTACTTCTTGAGGCCACCCATCTTCCGCATATCTTGCTCGTGATGCATTGCGATGATGACCGAACCCGCTCCCAAGAATAGAACCGCCTTAAAGAATGCATGGGTCATTAGATGGAATACCGCAACCGAGTAGGCTGAAGCACCGAGTGCTACCGTCATATAGCCTAACTGGGACAGAGTCGAATATGCGACCACACGCTTAATATCATTCTGCACAATTGCAACCAATGCCATGGACAGGGTTGTAATGCCTCCGATCACCAGTATCACCGACAGCGCAGTATCCGATAACTCAAACAGGGGGGACATCCGCGCCACCATGAAAATACCTGCCGTCACCATGGTCGCGGCATGGATCAGCGCTGAGATCGGTGTCGGTCCCTCCATCGAATCGGGTAACCACACATGCAGCGGGAACTGTGCTGATTTCCCCATTGCACCCACGAATAGCAGGATACAGGTCACCGATAGCAGCATCCAAGGCGACCCCGGGATAATTTCGATTGTTTGATGTGCGAGCTGAGGTGCCTGGGAGAATACTGACGCATAATCCAGTGTTCCAAAATACACGAGCACCAATCCAATCCCAAGGAGAAATCCGAAGTCACCAACACGGTTAACCAGGAATGCCTTCATATTGGCATAGACCGCTGTCGGACGCGTAAACCAAAACCCAATTAATAAATACGAGACCAGACCCACCGCCTCCCACCCAAAGAAGAGTTGAAGGAAGTTATTGGCCATCACCAGCATCAGCATTGAAAAGGTAAATAACGAGATATAGCTGAAGAAACGCTGGTATCCAGGATCGTTATGCATATATCCGATGGTGTAGATATGCACCATCAGAGACACAAAACTCACCACCACCATCATCGTGGCTGATAGCTGGTCGATCAGGAAACCAACTTCAAAACGGGTATCCCCGGTGACCATCCAGGTGTAGACAGTGCCGTTATAGGTATTGCCCTGCAAGACATCCATGAAGACGGTCACTGACGCGATCACACAAACGATCATCAATCCAATGGTCGCCCGATGGCTCCACGTCGGCCCAATCACACGGCCTAATAGACCTGCGATCAGGGCCCCTAGCAGGGGTGCAAGCGGAACCAGTAAATATAGTGACTGCATCTCTTTCATTAAATCCAATTATTAGGGTCAGACGATCAAGGTGACGAACACCCTGTAATCTCTGAAACTATCCCTTGAGTTGATTCAGGTCGTCCACATTGATGGTACGTAAGTTACGGAATAGAACGACCAGTATCGCAAGACCAATGGCCGATTCAGCTGCTGCCACAGTCAGTATAAAAAATACAAAAATCTGTCCTGATACATCCTGCAGGTAATGCGAGAACGCAATAAAATTCATATTGACCGCTAACAGCATCAGTTCAATCGCCATCAATAGAATGATCACATTCTTCCGGTTGAGGAAGATGCCCACAATACCAATCGCAAATAAGATGGCACCGAGTACGAGATAATGGGATAACGAGACCACGTTAATCGCTCCCTCTCAAGACAGTATTCAATAGAATCATCATCACTCCTTCTTCTCGGACGGCATCGATACCATCCTCACCCGGTCTGATCGCTTTACCTTTACCTGCTCTGACGGCTCCATAAAACGGGGACCGACCCGACGGCGCAATGTTAATGCGATCGCAGCAACGATCGCCACCAGCAAAATCACTGCCGCAAGCTCAAATGCGTAGACATACTCGGTATAAATCAGACGTCCTAGTTCCTTGGTATTGCTGTAATCAGCGGCTCGTAATGGCGGCGTCGGCATCTGATCAGCACTGAACTTGCGCCCCATCAGCACCATCGCAATCTCAGCCAGCATCACCAATGCCAGTAACGCTCCGAATGGGAACCACTTCCAGAATCCCTCACGCAAACGATCAAGATTAATGTCCAGCATCATCACCACAAATAGGAACAGCACCATCACCGCTCCCACATAGACCAGTACCAACGTGATCGCAAGAAACTCTGCCTGAAGCATCAGCCACAGACCGGCACAGGTAAAGAATGCCAGTACCAGTAATAGCGCAGCATGGACCGGATTACGGGCGGTGATGACGCCCAGAGCCGATGCCACCAGCACGGTTGCAAAGAAATAAAAGGTTATGCTCTGAAAGTCCATAAATCCTTATCGATATCCCGCATCGGATTCTCTATCTTTTGCAATCTGATCCTCATGACGATCACCCACCGCCAAAAGCATCTGCTTGGTATAAACGAGGTCTCCACGCTTTTCTCCGTGATACTCGAGGATACGAGTCTCAACAATCGAGTCGACCGGGCAGGACTCCTCACAGAATCCACAGAATATGCACTTGGTCAGATCGATATCGTACCGAGTCGTACGACGAGTCCCGTCATCACGCTGTTCAGACTCGATCGTAATCGCCAGTGCTGGGCATACCGCCTCACACAACTTACAGGCGATACACCGCTCCTCGCCATTGGGGTATCGACGAAGTGCATGCAACCCACGGAAGCGGGGAGATTGTGGTGTTTTTTCTTCAGGGAAGTGGATCGTGATCTTACGCGCGAACATATAGCGACCCGTAAGCATCATCCCCTTAACGAGCTCAAACAGGAGGAAGGTCCGGAAGAAATCCTTGATACGGTTCATGATCTTCTCCTCCCCTAGTGAAACCACAAGTTAAGTGGGAATGAACCTAGAACCGAAGTTGGCAATTGCATCACCGATCCCAACAGAACAATCCATACCAGCGTCATTGGGATGAATACCTTCCAACCGAGTCGCATAATCTGGTCATAACGGTAACGCGGGAAAGTCGCGCGAAACCAGAGAAAAAAGAACAGTAAGAATGCGATCTTCAGAAGTAGCCAGACAAATCCCGGGATCATTGTGAATGGAGCGATATCGAATGGAGGCAGCCATCCTCCTAAAAATATAAGACTGGCAAGGGTTGCCACCAGTATCATATTGGAGTATTCCGCTAGGAAGAATACTGTGAAGGCCATCCCGGAATATTCCACATGAAATCCCGCAACAATTTCTGACTCACCTTCTGCAACATCAAATGGAGCACGGTTGGTCTCTGCCACACCGGAAATGAAATAGACCAGAAACATGGGGAATAGTGGAATCAAGTACCAATTAACAAAACTCCCCCCCTCCTGGCCCTTGACGATATCGCCCAGATTTAAACTGTGAGACATCATCAATACACAGACCAGTGCAAATCCCATCGCCAGCTCATACGAAACCACTTGCGCTGCGCACCGCATCGCGCCTATAAATGCATACTTCGAGTTCGATGCCCAACCCGCAATAATGACCCCATAAACACCCATAGAGGTCATTGCCAGGATATATAACAGGCCCGCATTAATGTCTGCCAGCACCATCTCTGGGGAGAATGGAACGACTGCCCATGCCGCCAGTGCAGGTGCAATGGTTAAGATTGGAGCCATGATGAATAGGAACTTATTGGCGCCACTGGGGATGATGATCTCCTTCATCAACGCCTTGACCGCGTCGGCGATGGGCTGTCCCCAGCCTGCCAGCCACGGAATGCCGAAGAATGTCACCCGGTTTGGACCAACGCGGATCTGCATGAACGCGATGATCTTGCGCTCTGCCAGAGTGAGATAGGCCACACCCAGCAGCAGCGGCAGCACGATGGCCACGATCAGCACCAGATTCTTCGTCAGACTGAACAGAGCCGGACCCCAATCAGCGCCAAAAAACTGTCCAAATAATTGTTGCGCGTATTCCATTAATAAATCCTGAATCTCACTATCAGAGTCTCTCTACCGTGATCTCACCAAACATTCCACCCAGTGCTGCCGTCAGGGGATGAGCAGATGCCACTCGAACGCAATTGCTGGGTAGCTTATCGTCACGAGCAGCCGCGATCTGTATCTCTCCATCACCCTGCTTAACTCTGACCGTGTCCCCCGCCTTTACGCCGAGTTTGTCTAATAAGGTGCCAGACATCCATGCCGATGGCGCCATTGCATCATGAGTACGCTGCAAGGACTCTGCACGGCGCACAATCGGATCAGCCTGGTATATCGGAACTTCACCAATACGCTGCAGCCCAGAACTAGCCAAAATAGGTCCACCCACGGCAAGATTGTCCAGACTGTTATTCAGATGTGGCGCAACGTCACTGTCAGTCGGAAAGATTTCTGCCCGTACCTGTTCTGGGGTCTCATAACCAAAACCACTAAGCTGCAGTAGATTTCCCAGCACTCGAAGAATTTTCCAAGCCGGGCGCGCTTCACCCAAGGGTGCAACGACCCCATTGAAGCTTTGCACACGTCCCTCAGTATTGATGAAGGTACCTGAAGTCTCCGTGAACGGTGCAATCGGCAGCAGCACATCAGCATAGTCAATACTGGTCGCATTCTTTTTATAGGCGCTCATCATCACCACCAGATCCGCCCCCGCTAGTACCTTCATCGCTTGATGAGGGTTATAACTATCGAACTCTGGTTCCAGATTCATCAATAAGTAGGCACGGCATTGATCATTCGAAGGGGTATCACTTAACCCCAGCATCTGAGCAGCATTTTTGCCATCCATCCCGACCTTACACGTCCCATTAATCAGTCCTACGGGGTCAATTCCAGGCACTGCCCCAACGAGATATGCCCCCACACTATTAGCAGCCTCACCCAGCACACCAAGACTTGCCTCTGTGATTTGTGCAATATGCTGTGCCAGGAGATGAATGTCTGCATATTGGGGGTGATGCTGAGCCAGATTGCCAAGGAAGATCGCAGCCGGCTTATTATCAATGAGGCTGACAGCAATCGCGCGCGCGGTATCCGTCACAACACTCTTCTTAACCGCATCCCTCACTACATCAGGAACCTCCACACCTTTCAATTCAGCTGCCGATCGCAGAACCTGTGCCAGCATCTCGACCATTGCATCAGGGGCCACGACTGCATGATTAGTGACTCTTGTAAGCAAATCATCGCCAAATGGATTGATCAGATTGAGTTGCCCCCCCTGCTTCACTGCATGACGTAGCCGTTGTGCGATGAGGGGGTGGTCCTTACGGAGCGTACTTCCAATGATCAGGGCCGACTTCAATTGCGAGATCTCTGCAATCTTCATCCCCAACCAAGGTGTACCTTGCAACTGGCTGTCAGCGCGAAAATCGGATTGGCGTAGCCGGTGATCTATATTCCCACTGCCCATCGCCCGTACCAATTTCTGCAGCAGATAGAGTTCTTCCAGAGTGCTGTAGGGAGAGGCTAATGCGCCTATGCTCTGTGCACCATGATTTTCCTTGGTTGCTTTTAATCCGGCAGCAGCAAACTCCAATGCGGTCTGCCAATCACACTCTTGCCACTTGCCATCACACTTTATCATCGGCGAGGTTAGGCGTTCCTCTGAATTGAGACCTTCATAGGAGAAGCGGTCCTTGTCCGAAATCCAACATTCATTAATCTCTTCACTCTCTCGCGGCAGTACACGCATCACCCTGTTCTGCTTTATCTGTACCACTAAATTGGACCCGAGACCACAATGCGGGCTGATGGACCTTCTGCGAGACAGCTCCCAGGTACGGGCAGAGTATCTAAAGGGTTTACTGACCAGGGCACCGACCGGGCATAGGTCTATCATATTGCCGGAGAGTTCTGAGTCAACTGAATTGCCAACGAATGTCAGGATCTCAGCATGCTCGCCACGACCCGCTACTCCCAACTCCATAATCCCAGCAATTTCCTGTCCGAAACGTACGCAACGGGTACAGAGAATGCACCGTGTCATGTCTGTTGAGATTAATGGCCCCAGATTCTTATTCGCCACCACCCGTTTGGGTTCGGTATAGCGTGATGAACTTGCACCATACCCTACCGATAGATCCTGCAACTGGCACTCACCGCCCTGGTCGCAGATGGGGCAATCGAGCGGGTGATTGATAAGAAGAAACTCCATCTGACCCTTCTGCGAAGCGATAGCCATCGCGGAATGGGTTGAGACCTTCATACCCTCTACCGCAGGGGTAGAGCACGCAGGTAGGGGTTTGGGTGCTTTTTCTACTTGTACCAGACACATGCGGCAATTAGCCGCGATCGATAACTTCTTGTGGTAGCAAAAATAGGGAATGTAGATGCCCAGCTGTGTAGCAGCGTCCATGACGGTAGCGCCTGGCGGAACAGATACCTGCTTGCCATCAACCTCAATATTAGTCATTGGATATAAGTTCTTGAATTGATCACAAGTGAACACCCATAAACTGGGAAGATCTGGTCTGTTTTACCAATGATAGATGGAACTAGACCAAGCATTTCTTGTGCTCTATGTGGTAAATGAATTCATCACGAAAGTGCTGAATCATGGCCCGGACCGGCATCGCTGCTGCATCTCCAAGTGCGCAAATAGTTCGTCCTTGGATATTGTCTGCCACGTTATTGAGCAGATCCAGGTCCTCCATCACGCCCTTACCGGTTTCTATCCGGTGGACCACACGGTAGAGCCATCCGGTGCCCTCTCGGCAAGGGGTACACTGTCCGCACGACTCCTCGTAATAAAAGTACGATAACCGCTCCAATGCCCTAACCATGCAGGTAGTGTCATCCATAATGATGACGGCACCGGAACCGAGGAAGGACCCCGCCTTAATGAGAGAGTCATAATCCATATCGGTCTCCATCATGATATCGCCCGGCAGTACCGGCATGGATGATCCCCCGGGGATACACCCCTTCAACTTCCTTCCTCCTCGCATTCCTCCCGCCATTTCCAACAATTTCGCAAAAGGGGTGCCCATCGGCACTTCGTAGTTCCCTGGCTTATTGACATGTCCCGATACCGAGAAGATTTTAGTCCCCCCATTATTGGGCTTCCCGATCTGAAGATACTGCTCTCCCCCGTTGAGAATGATCCAGGGAACCGAGGCAAGTGTCTCGGTATTATTCATGGTGGTGGGCTTACCATAGAGACCAAAACTTGCAGGGAATGGTGGCTTAAAGCGTGGCTGACCCTTCTTACCCTCGAGTGACTCTAGTAAAGCGGTCTCCTCTCCACAGATATATGCTCCGTATCCGTGGTGGTTATATAACTGAAAACTAAAATCTGAACCGAGTATGTTGTCACCCAAAAGACCTGCCGCACGCGCCTCATCAATCGCCTCTTCCATGCGCTCGTAGGTATCCCAGATCTCACCATGGATGTAGTTATAACCAGACTTGATGCCCATCGCATAAGCGGCGATGATCATCCCCTCAATCAAGATATGCGGGTTGTAACGCATGATATCTCGATCCTTGAAGGTCCCCGGCTCGCCCTCATCAGAGTTGCATACCAAGTACTTGTCGCCTTCATACTGCTTAGGCATGAAGCTCCACTTCAGTCCGGTCGGAAAGCCTGCTCCACCGCGACCGCGGAGTGCAGACTTCTTCACCTCCTCAATAATTTTCGCCTGGGTAATATTTTCACTCAGGATTTTTCGAAGGGCAGCATATCCATCACGCTTCACATAATTCTTGAGGCGCCAGTCATCTGGATCAGACGGGTTTAACCCTGCCAAGAGTATCTGGGTGACTTGTGTCACTTGCTTAAATCCTCCAGCAGTTGATCAATCTTGTCATTGGACATGAAGCTGCACATGCGCTTGTTATTGACCAGCATCACAGGCGCATCACCGCACGCACCCAAACACTCACCCTCTTTCAAGGTGAAGCGCCCATCCGGGGTGGTCTGGTTAAAACCAATACCAAGCTTCTGCTTCAGATGGGCGGCAGCATCATTACCTCCTGAAAGAGCGCATGGCAGATTAGTACAAACGGTCACCTTGTACTGACCCACGGGCTTCAGATCATACATATTGTAGAAGGTTGCCACCTCGTACACCGCGATCGGTGGCATGCCCAGGTAATGAGCGATAAAGTCCATCGTCTCATTAGCTAACCAGCCCTTCTCATCCTGCGCAATGGCAAGCGCTGACATCACTGCCGATTGCTTATGCTCGGCAGGATATTTTGCGACCTCGTGGTCAATTTTTTTAAGAGATTCAGCGCTTAGCATCTTTAAATCACTGTTTATATTGATAACGTCATTACCGATCTATCTCACCAAACACAATATCCTGAGTGCCAATGATGGTCACAACGTCTGCGATCATATGGCCACGGGCCATCTCATCCATTGCCGCCAGATGAGCAAATCCAGGCGCCCGAATCTTCAGTCGGTAGGGCTTGTTGGCTCCATCTGATATCAAGTAAATACCAAACTCACCCTTTGGGTGCTCAACTGCAGAATAGACTTCGCCCGCTGGCACGTGGATTCCCTCGGTAAATAGCTTGAAGTGATGGATCAGTTCTTCCATGTTCTGCTTCATCCCAAGACGAGCAGGTGGGGCGACCTTGTGATTATTGGTTATCACGGGCCCTGGATTCTTCCGTAACCACTCGACACACTGCTTGATGATCCGGTTGGACTGACGGAACTCTTCCATGCGGACCAGATATCGGTCATAGCAGTCTCCGTTGACCCCTACCGGTATGTCAAAATCAATTCGGTCGTAAACTTCATAGGGCTGCTTCTTACGAAGATCCCACTCCACACCTGACCCTCTCAACATCGGACCAGTAAAGCCCAATGCCTTGGCCCGCTCAGGAGAGACCACCCCGATACCGACCAGACGCTGTTTCCAGATACGGTTATCGGTCAACAGAGTTTCGTACTCATCCACATAAGTGGGAAAGCGATTAGTGAAATCCTCAATAAAATCGAGGAGAGAGCCTCGACGGTTCTCGTTAAGTATCTTGGTATCTTTCTCGTTGTGGATTCTCGAGGCCTGGTATTGCGGCATTGAATCCGGCAAGTCCCGATAGACACCCCCGGGGCGGTAATACGCTGCGTGCAATCTGGCTCCTGATACCGCTTCATAGCAATCCATCAGATCTTCACGCTCACGGAATGCATAGAGGAACATGGTCATCGCACCGACATCCAGCGCATGGGCCCCGATCCAGAGAAGGTGGTTGAGGATGCGCGTGATCTCATCGAACATCACTCGGATGTACTGTGCCCTCAAAGGGACTTCAATCTGCAACAGCTTCTCGATGGCCATTACATAGGCATGCTCATTGACCATCATCGAAACATAATCCAGCCGGTCCATGTAGGGGACAGATTGGATGTAGGTCTTATTCTCAGCCAACTTCTCAGTGGCTCGGTGCAGCAGCCCGATATGCGGGTCAGCGCGCTGAATCACCTCTCCATCCAACTCCAGCACCAGCCGCAACACGCCATGCGCTGCCGGGTGCTGTGGCCCGAAATTCATGGTGTAGTTTCGGATCTCAGCCATGACCGACACTCTCCCGACGAGACAGTCTCATTCGCTATCCCCGTAATACTGTTCACGGATCACTCGCGGGGTGATTTCACGAGGCTCGATGCTAACCGGCTGATAAATTACCCGTTGCTGGTCCTGGTCATAACGCATCTCCACATTGCCGGTTAATGGAAAATCCTTACGGAAGGGGTTCCCAATAAAACCATAATCAGTGAGGATGCGTCGAAGATCAGGATGGCCCGTAAAAACAATACCAAAGAGATCGAATGCCTCGCGCTCAAACCAGTTAGCGACCGGCCAAATCCCCACTACCGAATCCAGTACCGGGAAATCGTCTTCATCAGCGAAGACTTTGACACGTAGTCTGCAATTATGTTGGATCGATAGGAGATGATAAACAGCAGCGAATCGCTTCCCTTGCCAATTCGCGTCGGCAGGGGATTCGACGCCATAAGTTGAGTAATCAACTCCACACACATCGATGAGCGTATCAAAATTTAACTCTGAATGATCACGCAGAACCTCCATCACCGATAGCGTGTGGACAGCCTGTAGCACGACCGTCATCTCGCCCAGATGCTCATTCGTACTGACCAGTCTGTCAGCAAGCACGGTCTGTAGGGAAAGGGAGAGCTTTTCCAAGCGGGGGGAAGTCATATATGACTCAGCGGGCGATGGTATTGGTGCGTTGAATCTTGTTCTGCAGCTGAATAAGGCCGTAAAGAAGCGCTTCCGCTGTTGGTGGACAACCCGGCACATAGATATCCACTGGGACGATGCGGTCACACCCTCGGACCACCGAGTAAGAGTAGTGGTAGTAGCCGCCACCATTGGCGCAGGATCCCATGGAGATCACCCACCGAGGCTCGGCCATCTGGTCATAAACTTTACGAAGCGCGGGGGCCATCTTGTTACACAGCGTGCCGGCCACGATCATCACGTCTGATTGACGAGGACTGGGGCGGAAGACAATACCAAAACGGTCGAGATCATATCGTGACGCGCCGGCCTGCATCATTTCCACAGCACAGCATGCCAGACCAAAGGTCATCGGCCACATGGATCCAGTTCTCCCCCAGTTGATGACTGAATCTAAACTGGTGGTGACGAATCCCTTCTCCATTACACCTTCGATACTCATAGGGCTAGTCCCACTCTAGAGCACCCTTCATCCACTCGTAGATAAAGCCTACGACGAGAATGCCGAGAAAGATCATCATGGCGATAAAACCGAACGTACCAATCTCGTTCAGAACTACCGCCCAGGGAAACAGGAATGCGATCTCCAGATCAAACAAGATGAAAAGGATAGCAACCAGATAGTAGCGCACGTCGAACTTCATGCGCGCATCCTCAAACGCCTCGAAACCACACTCATAGGGAGAGAGCTTCTCACTATCGGGCCGGTTAGGCGCCAGCAACCACCCACACGCCATGGCCCCACCACCGACGGCTAGGCCGACTAGGATAAATAACAAGATGGGGAAATAATTTTCGAGCATCGTTGTGACTAGAAACCGAGAATTAATGGGCAAGAGTGCCGCAAATACATAATCTGTAATGCCTACCCTTAACTACTCGCTCCTGATTCTATTCCCTAAAATTTGGTGCCGTCGGCGAGACTCGAACTCGCACAGCTTTCGCCACCGCCCCCTCAAGACGGCGTGTCTACCAATTTCACCACGACGGCGGCTTAATTTAAATTCTGAGTCTCAAAAAACCTCATGTTGGAACACAGACTCAAGCAATCGTTCAATCGACAGCTAAATTAATTTACTCGGGTATCTCTCTTGCTTTAGAGGCGTCAGTACTTGCTGGCAATGATGGGGAAGACCCCGCAGGCTTAGACGACTGGGCAGGTATCGCCCGATCCATCACCCCCTGAGTCTCAACCTTGTTACCTGAGAAGTATGTAAGGCCCAGGCTAGTAATGAAGAACACAGCCGCTAACGCGCCTGTTGCCCTGCTGAGGAAGTTTGCCGATCCGCTGGCCCCAAACAGACTGCCCGATGAACCGCTACCGAAAGCAGCCCCCATGTCAGCACCCTTGCCATGTTGTAGCAAGACCAGAACAACTACCGAAATAGCAGCCGACACATGGACTATCCAAATAACTGTTTCCAATGTTTACTCCAAAAAATTAACTCTGTGCAGCACGACAGATCGCAATAAATTCGTCCGCAATGAGTGAAGCACCACCAATCAATCCACCATCAATGTCAGTCATGGAAAATAACTCAGAAGCATTATTCGCTTTGACGCTGCCACCATAAAGAATCTTTAGCCCTGTTGCGATTTCAATATCCTTTTCGGCCACTCTATTACGTATGAATGCATGCACATCCTGCGCCTGCTGCGGTGTTGCAGTCTTACCCGTACCGATGGCCCATACCGGTTCGTAGGCAAGGACCGACTTGGCCAACGCACCCACTCCCAGCAATCCAATGACCGCATCCAACTGATCCGCGATCACTTGCTCAGTAACCCCCGCCTCACGCTGTTCCAGTGTCTCTCCGACACACAGGATGGGCAACAATCCGGCAGACTGAGCGGCCTTAAACTTTAATGCTACGGTGAGACTATCCTCACCATACAATGCCCGACGTTCAGAATGGCCAACAATCACATACCGACAGGCGAAATCTGTCAGCATTGTCGCTGACACCTCACCGGTGTAGGCACCCTTCTCATGTTGGCTCATATTCTGAGCGCCCCAGAGAATATGAGTATCTTGCAGCAATGACTGCACCTGAGACAGGTAAGGGAATGGCACGCACACGGCACAATCTGCCCCTTGCAGACCTCTTGTCCCACCAACGATCAAGTCGAGCAGGAGCCTATTCTGCGCCATTCCACCATGCATCTTCCAGTTGCCCGCAACCAGCTTTGAGCGCATAGCCGTCTTTGTCCCTAAAGGGTGCGAATGTTACTCGTGAACGGGTATCCGGTCAATCTCAGGAAGCAAATCGGGGCAAGCAAATATAACGAACTCAGTGGGTATTAAGCGTACGAAATTGAAAATAAAATGGCGGGATAGGGATCGACTGCTACGGCACAAGATACGGCCGCACTGTTTGAGTATAGGATGACCAACGAAACATAATATAACTACCTGTAATATAAGATAATTATAAAATATTAAAGATTGCTGGGGTCCTTCTTAACCGAAACGCCCAGTGATGTAGTCCTCCGTCTGCTTATTCTTGGGTTTAATAAAGATGGTATCGGTGACACCAAACTCAATAAGCTCCCCCAGATACATATAAGCGGTAAAGTCCGACACCCGGGCTGCCTGCTGCATATTGTGAGTAACGATGAGAATAGTGACCTTATCCTTCAGGTCAGTGATAAGCTCCTCGATACTGGCGGTCGCGATCGGGTCAAGTGCCGAAGTGGGCTCGTCAAAGAGCAGGATTTCTGGATCTGTAGCAAGAGCACGTGCAATGCATAAACGCTGTTGCTGACCACCGGATAGATTGAAGGCCAACTGATTCAACCGATCCTTTACTTCGTCCCATAGCGCTGCATCACGCAGAGCCTCCTCCACCTTCTCGTCCAGTACAGCGCGCTGCCTGACACCCCGAACCCTCAGCCCATAGGCGACATTCTCATAGATTGATTTGGGAAAGGGGTTAGGCTTCTGGAAAACCATACTGATCCGCATCCGCACCTCGATCGGATCGACATCGCTTGCAAGGATATTGACATTGTCTGGGTGCAAAATGATGTCACCCACATACCGATTGCCGGGATAGAGATCATGCATCCGGTTAAAACAACGCAGAAAAGTGGACTTGCCGCAGCCAGAGGGGCCTATCAGCGCAGTCACCTTCTTCTCATGCAAAACCATATTGATGCCTTTAAGGGCATTAAAATCTCCATAATAGAAACTCAAGTCCCTCACTTCTGACTTGTAGAGATTCAGTGTGTCCTGTAAATCAATGCTCTCTTGCATGCGATCCCCTACCATTTGATTTTTTTACGCATGTGATAGCGCAAATAGATAGCCAGCCCATTCATTGCGAGTGTCATCACCACCAACACCAGCCCAGCCGCTGCCGCGTTTAACTGGAATGCCTCTTCCGGCCGAGATACCCAATTAAACATCTGAATTGGCATCACTGTGAAGGGTGATGTCAGCCACTCGAAAGACAAAAATGGAAATTCGGCTTGGACCAGCGATGGAGGCAGAAAAGCAATAAAGGTCATAGCGCCGATAGTGATAATAGGCGCAGTCTCACCAATCGCACGAGCTAGGCCGATGATAATGCCGGTCAGAATCCCTGCCGCAGCGTAAGGTATCAGATGATCAGAAACGGTCTGCCATTTGGTTGCACCGAGAGCATAAGAACCCTCGCGAATAGCCACAGGAATGGCACGGATGGCCTCACGGGTGGTGACGATCACGACCGGCAGAATAAGCAATGCCAAAGCCAGTCCCGCTGACAGGATACTCTGGCCAAATCCGAGTTGATATACAAACAGACCCAATGCCAATAGTCCGTAGATAATGGATGGCACCCCGGCAAGATTGGTCACATTAACCTCGATGATCTCGGTCACGAGATTCTTCGGCGCGTACTCCTCAAGATAAACGCCGGCACCGATCCCCATCGGCACTGCAGCGGCAATCGTCACCAGCATCACTAAAGAGGTGCCAACCCAAGCAGATAGGATGCCTGCTGAACCTGGTCGCCGTGAAGGGAAGGAAGTGAAGAAGTCCCAGGACAGGCGTGGCATCCCATCGATAATCATCTGAGCAAATAACACCGTGAAGGTAAGCACAGCAATCATCAATGCAAACATACCAACAGCCATGAACATCAGATCCCAACGCTTGTGCCGTACGATGATGGCACGGATCTCGGTCAGCTTGTCGGGTTTACTCATCGATTTCAATCCGAAAAAGCATACTCATCTGTTGGGCGAAAAGCCAACGGACAAGGAAATGAAGTGTAGTCAGCCACTGACTCGAGCCTAATAAATTTCACGATAACGCTTACGTAAAACATGGCCGATGATATTAAATATAAGCGTCATTAACAGTAGTGTAAGTCCGGCCGCGAAGATGGTCTGGTAGCCGATACTGCCGTGGGGCAGATCACCCAGGCTTACTTGAACGATATAGGCGGTGATGGTTGCCGCTGGCTCCATCGGGTTCCAAGTCAGATTGGGCTGCATTCCGGCTGCTACTGCCACCACCATGGTCTCACCCACTGCACGGGAAATACCCAGAATATATGCCGCAGCGATGCCGGAATACGCGGCCGGCATCACGACTCTAATAGCGGTCTGAAAACGCGTTGCACCCATTGCATAAGACCCCTCTCGCATGCTCATGGGTACTGCCCTCATTGCATCCTCGGATAGAGAGCTAACATAAGGGATGATCATAATACCCATTACCAGCCCTGCTGAGAGCAGGCTGAATCCTGGTAACTCAGGAAAGATTTTTTGCAGTAATGGAGTGACAAAAAGAAGCGCAAAGTAACCGTATACGATCGTCGGTACACCGCCGAGCAACTCGAGAAAGGGCTTGGCGATCTCACGCACGGTGAATGGCGCAAATTCGGATAGGTAGATCGCGATTATGGTGCCCAACGGGATCGCTACCAGCAATGCCACCGTAGAACTCACCAAAGTGCCCGAGACCAGCGGCAATATGCCATAGTGTGCATCATCGAAAAGCGGTGTCCACTGAGTATCTGTCAGAAAATCCCAGATAGAGACATGCTGGAAGAATGCATATGACTCCTTCACCAGCATCGCCACAATGGCCAACGTGATCGCAACTGAAGCGAATGCCATTAAAAATAGCACTGCCTCAATGAAGCGTTCTCGCAAGTTACGACGATAACTGAACCCAAGTCTTTTGGGCCGACTAGTTCCAGCGGGAGACTTTGCTGTCACGCACAAATACCTTTTGAAAAAAGAGGGACATCTTGATCGGTTTGGATACTACGATAGAAATGTTACAGTCTTGTGACAGAGTCATCTAAGCTCATGGAAAGGTGATTGCTGAAATTTTACCAATATCATAATAATCTATTGATTTAAATGTTTATATTAAAATTCACACTTGCTAAACAGTGACCTTTTACGTGCACTCAACAACTACTCTCTCAGCATTATTTCCGGTTTACTCGCGTCTGAAGTCACGCGAGCAGAATCCCTCGTGACTTAATTGAAATTTGACCCTAGGAAGCCCGTCTTGTTATAATTACAGCCTCCTGACGCGGGGTGGAGCAGTCTGGCAGCTCGTCGGGCTCATAACCCGAAGGTCGTAGGTTCAAATCCTGCCCCCGCAACCCAACAAATCAAGGACTTACAGACATTATCTGTGAGTCCTTTTTTGTTTCTAGGTTGCCATGTAGGGGTTATGTAGGATTATTTTACCAACTCCGCCCCCAACCACCGCTCACTTCAGGCCAAGCATAATCCAAGGTAATTTAGAAATACCAACGGGGGCTTCAGCTCTCGTTTCTATTCAAGCTCTATTGTCGTCCGATTGATAGATACGAGTAAATTAATACGACCCCACACACGATTGCTATTCCAATCATTTTATTAGTATTCGGGAACAGTCTTCTAAAAAAATAGTAATTCACATAACCAGCAACGACCAAGAATATTGAATTTAAGAGTATCGATGACTCCATATCCTATTCACCTTAGAGTGATTTTGAATTACGCCAAATTATAATTTTATATACCTTCCAAGCGCCAAAAGAACCGATCCCTCCGGCGAGTGCATATTTCAAGTTACCGACACTGAAGTAGAGCGAATCTATGAAAAAAATATTCACAATCAAGAATAAACAAATACCAGATATTTGAATGATCTTTTGGCGCTTCTCAAGCTTCAGCTCAGGTGAATCTTCTTTTATTTTATTCATAATATCAACCTGTTACGATCACACGAGTCAAGAATCTCCAGAACTTTCTACTACGAACAGAATACTAAGCTAAACCAGATTCTCAATTATGACTGAGATTGTTGCCTATAGGCATTAAACCACTAAGCGCAGTCAGTGAATGCTTGATTGCTGACCGATACTGCATCAATCCATCCAGTGATGCAGCAGTCAAGAGTCTCTCCCCGAAGAACAGATCTCTAACACACTGAAGTGAGGGGAGAGAAATAGCCTGCAGCATCTATCATTGCTCCCGCCGAGGGGCTACAAAGTCATTTTTCCAATTACGAATTGCAGCAAACACACTGACCGGATCAGTCAATGATGAACCAACATAGTTTTCTGCACTCTGAAGGACTTCAGGCTGATTACAACGTAAAAATGGATTGGTAGCCCTCTCTCTGATTACCGTAGACGGTAGGGTGGGAATGTCTCGTTCACGAAGTCCTTTCATTGCGGATTCAAGCTCGGATAATGCTGAGTTACCTGGCTCGACTGCCATGGCAAAGTGGATATTAGCCAATGTATACTCGTGGCCACAATAGACTTGAGTCTCGTCAGGGAGTCCGGCTAGTTTCTGCAGTGAAGAGTACATCTGATGAGGCGTGCCCTCGAATAGTCGCCCGCAGCCACAGGCAAAAAGGGTATCGCCACAAAAGAGCAAGTTTGCGCCATAATAAGCAATATGCCCTGCGGTATGGCCGGGGATGTCAAGCACCTTTAGCGTAAGAGCAAGTTCGGCAAGATACACGCTGCCCCCCTCCCTCAGAGGGTGGCTAACGGTCGGAATTGACTCCTGTGCGGGTCCATAGACGGGCACCGGAAATTCTTTCAGCAGCGCTGCATTGCCGCCGACGTGGTCGTTATGATGATGAGTATTGAGAATCGCGACGAGTTGCAGATCCTTGTCTCGCAAGAAATCCAGTACCGGAATAGCATCCCCCGGATCAACTACGGCAGCATGGTGGTGGTTGTGAATGATCCAGATATAATTATCAGTGAATGCGCGGACCGGCACTATATTTAGCAT
>SESD01000221.1_pt1 | contig 35529 bp, 35 predicted proteins | sample 3171411 | NCBI WGS metagenome assembly SESD01 (sample SAMN06051880, study PRJNA518727) | freshwater metagenome | biome: subpolar coniferous forest; feature: holomictic lake; material: water; isolation source: holomictic Lake 442, 16.5 m depth | place: Canada: near Kenora, Ontario | collected...
CCAGAGCCTCTCCCTGCAGGGCAACATCAAGCTGGCGGGCCACCCCGCCATCCAGCTCGAGAACGTCATCGCCGATCTGAATCCCGGCCGCATGTCCCAGTACGTCGGCGCCATGGTGCAGGCCCTCTGCCTCAACCCCTTCGAGAAGCCGGTCATCGAGGGCATCTCGCTGACCATCAAGGCCGAGGAGCGCCTCGACCTCACCAGCATCGTCGCCGTGCGCCTGCTCAAGGCCCGGGCCCGGCGGGGTGAGGTGCTGCCGGTGCTGGTGACGCTGCAGAACATCCAGGGTGTCCGGGAGACCGCCACCTTCAACATCCAGGTGCCGTCCTCCGCCGCCAAGGGGAAGGCCGTGCTCATGGTGGGTGATGGCTACAGCCTCACCGCCGCCGACCCGGACGAGCGGGTGGTGGAAGTGGCGGCCCTGAGCGACATCGTGCGGATCCTGAATGGGGCCCTCCGCAACAACCACGCCTATGCCCTGCTGGTGCAGCTGCAGCCGGGCGCCGGCCTCCGGGGCAGCCGCATCGAGGGCATTCCTCCGACGGTGGCCAGCCTGGTGGGTGGGGACGGCGCCAGCAGCGACAACAAGCTGCAGCGGCGCATCGTGGGCCGGGCCGTCCTCCCCCTTGAGCGGGAGGTCCGCGGCCTCAGCCAGCTGGACGTGGAGATCGAGTAGATGCTGTTGCGACGAAAGGGAACCATGCGCCGGATGATCCTGCTGCTTACCGCTCTCCTCGGGGCAAGCGCCTTCGCGGAACAGCCCTCCGCTACCTTCTCCGCCTTCAACGACTGGCTGGGCTCCGAGACCCGCGGCGTGCGCATCGGCGCCGATGGCCGGGTCCGCCTGGCCCCCGCCCTGCGGCGGGTGGCTCAGCTGCCGGAGGGGGTCATCTGGGCCGCCGTCCCGGACGGCGCCGGCGGGGCCTACTTCTCGGCGGGCACGGACGGCAAGCTCTTCCACTTCACCGGGGGCCAGATGAAGCCCCTGGGCCAGGTGAAGGGGGGGATCGTCTTTGCCCTGGCCCGCCTGGGTACGGACCTCATCGTGGCGCCCACGGGGGAAGGCAAGCTCTATCGGGTGTCGCCCACCGGCGCGTCCAAGGTGTTCGCTGAGATCGACGCACGCATCGTCTGGGCCTTAGCCGTGGACGGGGACGCCGTGATCGTCGCCGGCGGCTCGGAGAAGGGCGCCCTGCTCATCCAGGCCCGGGAGGGCTCCAGCCGCAAGTTGGCGGAGCTGGCCGATGAGACGGCCTTCACTGCGCTGGCTGCCGACGGGCAGGGCGGCTGGTACCTGGGCAGCCATGGCCGGGGTCTGGTGCTGCGCTACAACCGTACCGGGGACCGCCTGGAGACCCTGATGGATACGCCCTTCGACGAGGTGCGCGCCCTCGCCCTGGTGGACGGCGACCTCTACATCGGTGCCGACAACGGCCTCACCCCGAAGTTCAGCACGGGCCAGCTGGAGCGCCGTGAAGGCTACCTCCAGTCCGACACCACTGTCACCACCCGCTCGGCGGTCATCCGCCTGGACCGGGAGCGGGTCCCGGAGGTGCTGTGGCAGAGTGCCCAGAGCCAGGTCTATGCCCTGGCCGCCTGGAAGGGCCAGCTGCTGGTGGGCACCGGCAACCGCTCCCGAATCTTCGCCCTGCCCTTGGGCAAGGCGCGGCAGTCCGATCCCTTCGCCATCGTCCAGGAGCTGGGTACGGCCCAGGCCACGGCCTTCCTGCCCTCCGGCGGAGACCTGCTGGTGGTGGGCTCGAACCCCGCCGAGCTGCACCTGCTCTCCGAGGCCCAGGCCACGGAAGGCACCTTGGAGTCCCGCATCCTCAAGGGCGCGCCCATCGCCGACTGGGGCCGCGCCTACCTGGACGCTGAGACCCCGACTGGCACGACTGTTGAGCTCCAGTTCCGCATCGGCAACACCGAGTCCCCGGACGCCACCTGGACGCCCTGGACCCCGCCCCTTCGCAGTGGCGAGCGGCCGGCTCTGCCAGCGGCGCGCTTCGCCCAGTTCCGCCTGCGCCTCGCCAGCACCCGAGGGGGTGCCACACCCATCGTCGAGACTGTGGATGTCCACTGGGCGCACCGCAACCTGCCCCCCGTCTGGGAAAGCGTCGAGGTCCTGCCCCCGGGCGTGGTGGTCATGCGCACCGCCCCACCGGAAGACATCGGCATCGAGCGGATCCCCCTGGAGGTGCAGAAGCTGATCCCAGCCCTGGGCTACATGGGCTCCGAAAAGCGCAGCTTCCGCCGTGGCGGCCAGAGCTTCACCTTCAAGGTGAGCGACCCCAACGGAGACACCCTCCAGTTCGCCCTCCGCCTCATCCCGGAGAAGGGCTCGCCCATCCTCATCGAGAGGGCCTGGAAGGAGAAGTTCTTCAGCTTCGACACCCTTCCCGTGCCGGACGGCCGCTACCGCCTGGAGGTGACCGCTTCGGACGCCCCTACGGCGCCCTTCAACGCCGCCCTGACCAGCACCTGGCGCACCCCACCGTTCCTCGTCGATCACACCCCACCGGTGCTGTCCGAGCTGACTGCGGTGCCTGAGGGAGACGGCCTCCGGGTGCGCTTCTCCGCCAAGGATGAGATCTCCCTGCTGAAGGAGGCCGCCATCAGTGCCGACGGCGAGCGCTGGCTGCAGGTCGTGCCCGAGGACCGCATCTTCGACCAGAAGGACGAGCGCTTCGACGTCCTTCTGCCCCGGGAGGTCCTGCGGGGCGACCGCATCCTGGTGAAGGTGGTGGACCAGTACAACAACGAGCAGACCGCGGCGGTCACGGTGGGGGTTCCCAAGAAGTAGCCGTTCTCTCGCTCCAAAAAGAAGCGGGCCTGCGGGCCCGCTTCCTTTTGGAGATGGGAAAAGATGGCGTGTGCTTAGAAGTGGTTGCTTTTCCTATCTCCAAAACAGAGGCGGCCCAACCGGGCCGCCTCTGTTTTGGAGCAGGAGCTACAGCCCCTTGAACGCCGCCGGACGCTTCTCCAGGAAGGCGCCCATGCCCTCTTGCATGTCCTGACTGGCGGCGAGCAGGCCGAAGAGGGCCGCCTCGTACTGGAGGCCGCGGTCCTGGGGCATCTCCATGCCTTCGTTGACGGCCGCAATGGCATGGCGCAGGGCCAGGGGGCCCCGGGTAAGGATGGTGCGAGCCAGCTTCTCGGCCGCGGCCTTGAGGTCTGCCAGGGCTACCACGCGGCTCACGAGGCCCATGCGCAGGGCATCGGCGGCGGGGACCATGTCACCGCTGAGGATCATGTCGAGGGCCACGCCCTTGCCCACGAGGCGGGGCAGGCGCTGGGTGCCGCCGTAGCCGGGGATGATGCCGAGGCTCACTTCGGGCAGGCCGAAGCGGGCGTTCTCGGAGGCGATGCGGATGTGGCAAGCCAGGGCCAGCTCGCAGCCGCCGCCCAGGGCAAAGCCGTTCACCGCCGCGATCACGGGCTTGGGCATGGACTCGATGCGCTGCAGCACAGCCTGGCCGCGGAGGGCCTGGGTGCGGGCACCCGCGGTGTCCAGGGACTTCAGCTCGGAGATGTCAGCGCCGGCCACGAAGGCCTTCTCGCCGGCCCCGGTGACGATGACGACGCCGACTTCGGGGTCTTCTTCGAGGGTGGCAAAGGTCTGCTCCAGGTCCTGGAGCACCTGGTTGTTCAGGGCATTCAGCTTCTCGGGGCGATTGAGGGTCACCCAGGCGATGCGATCGGTTTTCTCAACAACAACGAAGGACATAAGGGCTCCTGGGAACAGGTTCATTGTACGCTGGGCACGAGGCGAATGATGTACCATCCCCCGCATCCTGAAAGTTACCGTGACTCCCTGAGGGCCTTTCTCCGCGAGGACTGGGGCACCCAGGACTGGAGCACCGCCGCGGTGCCGGACCGGCCCATGGTGGCTCGGGTGGTCGCCAAGGCAGACCTGGTGCTGGCGGGCCTGCCCATGGCCATGGAAGTCCTTCGCCTGGCGGATCCGGCCCTGCACCTGACTGCCCTCTGCGAGGACGGGCAGGGGGTCGGTCGGGGCACGGAGGTGCTGCGCATCGAAGGGGCCAGCCACGGCATCCTGCTGGCCGAGCGGGTCATGCTCAACCTGCTCCAGCGCCTCAGCGGCACGGCCACCCTCACCCGGGCCTTCGTGGAAGCCGTCGCCGGCACGGGGGCCCGCATCCTGGACACCCGCAAGACCACCCCGGGCCTCAAGCTGCTGGAGAAGTACGCCGTGCGCTGCGGCGGCGGCTTGAACCACCGGCTCACGCTGGGGGATGGCGTGCTCCTCAAGGAGAACCACCTGGCGGCGGCCGGCGGCATCGCTGCGGCGGTGGCCTCGGCCCGGGCTGGGTCGCCCAACCTCATCCGCATCGAGGTAGAGGCCGAGACCCTGGACCAGCTGGACCAGTGCCTGGGCCTGCCGGAGGTGGACGGTGTGCTCCTGGACAACATGAGCCTCGATCAGCTTCGTGAAGCCGTAGCCATGCGCAACCGCAGCGGCCGGCGCCTCTTCCTGGAGGCCAGCGGCAACCTGTCCCTGGACCGGGCCCGGGCCGTGGCGGAGACCGGCGTGGACTTCCTCAGTGTGGGCGCCCTCACCCACAGTGCCCCTGCGGCGGACCTCAGCCTGCGGATGGACTGATCCCTAGCCGTGGGTGATCATGTAGCCTCAACTCACGAGGCAGGAGGCGGCATGCGCGCAATCGGATGGCAGGTGGCCCTGGCAGCCCTGGTGGCCTTCGGGCCCACCCAGGCTCAGGAGACCCGACCCATGACCTTCATGGACGTCATGGAGCTGCGCGCCCTGGGCGGTGGCACCGTCTCTCCAGATGGCAAGCGGGTCGCCTACACCATTGGCATCCCGCACTGGAAGTCCGGCAAGTCCTACACGGACCTCTTCGTGGCCAGCGCCGAGTCCGGGGCCATCCGGCAGATGACCTTCACCCGGGAGAAGAATGAATCTTCCCCCCAGTGGGCCATGGACGGGCAGCGCCTGGCCTTCCTGGCGGACCGGGAAGGGGGCCAGCAGGTCTACCTCCTGGCCGTGGATGGCGGGGAGGCTCGGAAGCTGACGGAGGCCAAGGACGGTGTCCACGCCTATGCCTTCAGCAAGGACGGGAAGTGGTTGGCCTTCAGTGCGGGCAAGGCCGAGGAGCGGCAGCTCTCCCTCGTGGACCTGGGCAGTGAGGACTTCACGATCACAGCCCTGCCCAAGCACGCCACACCCATCCGGGACTTCGTCTTCTCCGAGGACGGCAAGCAGATCTGGTTCACCAGCCCCGACCGCATCGACAAGGACGACCTCAAGCGCCGGGAGAAGAAGTTCGATGTGCGCGTCGCGGACCAGGCCCAGCCGCCGGTCCACCTGTGGTCAGTGGACCTCAAGGAGCGGAAGGCCAAGCGCTGGACCGAGGGTGCCGCCTTCACCGTGGCCGCCTTCCAGGTGTCTAGGGACGGCCGCTGGGCCGCCTACCGGGCGCTGCCCACCACCCGCGGTCTGGGGGATATCTCCCAGGAAGAGGCCAGCCTCCATCTGCTGGACCTGGGCACGGGCTTGGCCCGGCCGGTCCTGGAGAAGTACGCCCGCTTCATGGCGTTCTCTCCAGACAGCAGCCGTCTGGTCTATGCCGCGCCCGAGCGCTTCGAGCGCCTCCGAAACGACAAGCTGTGGGTGCTACCCACCGCTGGCGGCCCGGCCAAGAACCTGCTGGCCGGGAAGGACATGAGCGTATCCAGCGCCACCTGGTCCGAGGACGCCAGCACCCTGTACTTCACGGAGGGCATCGGGGTCGACCAGCACCTCTTCTCGGTGTCGGCAACGGACGGCCTCCTGAAGCAGCTGACGGCCCGGCCAGGGGTCATCGCCGGGGGCTACAACGCCGATACCCGGACCTTCCTCCTGACCTGCAGCGACCCCAAGACCCCCGCCAACCTGTTCGTGGCGAAGGCCGCCACCGTGGGCGCGCCCGGCAGCTGGGTGAAGGTGTCCAACGCCAACCCCCAGGTGGCGAAGCTGGCCCTGGGTGAGACCGAGGCCATCCGCTGGAAGGCGCCGGACGGCGTCGAGGTGGAGGGCCTGCTCATCCGGCCCGTGGGCTACGAAAAGGGCAAGCGCTATCCCCTCATCGTGCAGCTCCATGGGGGGCCTGCAGCGGCCGATCAGCGGGGCTTCCAGGGCCGCTACGGCACCTACCCCCACATCTACGCCGCCGCCGGCTATGCGGTGCTGCAGCCCAACTACCGGGGCTCCTCCAACTATGGAGAAGCCTTCACCCGCCAGATCGGTGGCAACTTCATGCGCCTCTCCTATGGCGACATCATCAGTGGGGTGGATTACCTGATTACCGCCGGCCTGGCGGACCCCGACCGCCTGGGCATGATGGGCTGGAGTGCGGGGGGCCACCTGTCCAGCTGGACCCTCACCCAGACGGCTCGCTTCAAGGCCATCAGCACCGGCGCTGGGGCCGTGAACTGGATCTCCATGTACGCCGAGTCCGACGTGCAGAGCGTCCGGGAGTTCTACCTGGGCGGCCGACCCTACGATGCCTGGGACAACTTCATGAATGAGTCCGCCCTGAAGTACGTCAAGAACGCCAAGACCCCCACCCTCATCCACGTGGGCGAGGCGGACCAGCGGGTGCCCAAGCCCCAGAGCGATGAGCTCTACATGGCCCTCAAGAAGCTGGGGGTGCCCGTGGAGTACATCGTCTACCCCGGGATGCCCCACGGCCTCACGGAACCCCGCTACCAGCTGGTCAAGATGGTGAGCGAGTTCAACTGGTTCGAGAAGTGGATCAAAGGCCGGGCCGAGTGGTTCGACTGGAAGGCCCTCCTGGACACCCTGCCAGCGGAGTCAGACGCTAAGTCTGAGTCCAAGCCTGAGTCCCCAATCACCGCCGCCAAGCGGCGGTGACATCTAAAAAGCGGGCCCCGATCGGGGCCCGCTTTTTAGTGAAGGAGCAATGCTTAGTTGACGACCAGCTTGCGCGCTTCCAGCAGGTTGCCGACGGCCTTCTCTTGGGCGGTGATGGCCTTGGCGTAGGTGATCTGGGCCTGGAGCTCGGCGCTCTTGGCGGTGTCCAGGTCGTTCTGCTTGGACAGCACCAGGAAGTTGGTGCTCATGCCGTTTTCGAACTTCTTCTGTTCGGCTTCCAGATCCTTCTCGCGGAAGTAGCGGGTCTTCTCGGCGGCAGCCACACCCTTGGCGGAGGCCTCCACATTGCGGAGGGCCTGGCGGGCCTCCAGGGTGATGCCCAGTTCCAGGTCCTTGAGGTTCAGCTCGCTCTGTCGGCGGCTGGCCCGAGACTGCGCCAGGCTGCCTTTGGCGGCCCGGTTCTGGATGGGCATGGAGAACTGCAGGCCGATGGAGTAGCCGGGATAGGCGGCCTTGGAGAGGTCCTTGTTCACGGCGGTAATGCCCTCCGAAGCGATCTGGGAGGCGGCATTGCCGGAGTAGGTGGCGAAGGCATCCAGCTGGGGCAGGGTCCGGTTGACGGCGGCGGTCTCCAGCACTTGCCTGGTCTTAAGGTCCAGACGTGCGGTCTTGAGCTCGATGCGGCTGGCCAAGGCCCGCTTCTCGGCGGTGGCTTCGTCCATGCCCATGGGCTTGACGCCGGGGGCGTCCGTCAGCTCGAGACCTGCGGGGCGCTCCGAGGAGGGATAGAGGGCGCGGATCAGGGCGTCCTTGCTGTTCAGGTCCTGGGCCTCGGCGGCGATGATCTCCTGTTCCCGCTGGGCCACGGAGGCCTCGGAGGAGGTCACCTCGATGGGGGCCAGGGTGCCAACCTGGACGCGGATCTGGTTCTCACGGAGCTGCTTCTGGGCCAGCTCCAGGGCCTGGCGCTTGTTCACCAGGTTCCGCTGCGCAAACACCACGTCCCAGTAGAGGGTCTCGGTGCTGGCCACGAGGTCGATGATGGACTTCACGAAGGTCAGGTCAGCGGCCTGGGCGCCCAAGCGGGCCACGATGAGGCGGCTTTCCGTGGCCTCGCGCCCGAAGCCGCGGAGCAGGCTCTGGGTGTAGGTGGCGGACAGGCTGCCGTCGTAGGGGGTCGTGGTGGAGCCGCCGAGGGCGGAGCCGGAAGAGAATGAGTAGCGCGGCGTGTAGTTGAGGCTGAGGTTGCCGCCCCACTCGAAAGCCTTGGTGGAACCCACGGACAGGCTGCGGCTCTGGGTGGTGCTTTCCAGGGTGGCAGCAGGGGTCTTGAAGCCGTCCTGGGACTTGGAGAGGGTCAGGCCGCTGGTCAGGTTCCAGTCGAAGGTGCCCTGCTCGACCATCACGCCGGCCACGGTGGAAGTCCGGGTCTCGGTGGCGATCTGCACCTGCAGGTTGTTCTTCAGGGAGGTCTCGATGGCCGTCTGAAGCGAAAGCTTCGTGGGGGCCTTGGGAGCCTCCTGGGCCACGAGGGAGAAGCTCACCAGCAGGGCCGGGAGAATGGGGGAACGCATCATCACCACTCCTTGGACATCGGGAAAGAACCGCCGCACGGACAAACTGCCTACGGTTGGCACCGGATCAAGGTTTAGACCCAGGTTTCTAGCAGAATGACTCCATCGTAAGTTGAGGGCAAGGCCCATCTCCTCAAGCGTTGGAAAGTGGGCGCTTAAGGAGCTCTCGGGCGATGACCATGCGCTGGATTTCGCTGGTGCCCTCATAGATGGTGGTGATGCGGACATCCCGGTAGAGGCGCTCCACCACGTACTCCTGCGAGTAGCCGTAGCCGCCGTGGATCTGCACCGCGCGATCGCAGAGGAAGACGGCGCTCTCGGTGCTGAAGAGCTTGGCGGTGGCGGCTTCCTTGGTGCAGGGCTGGCCGGCCTCCTTGAGGGTGGCGGCCCGGTAGACCAGGAGGCGGGCAGCCTGGAGGCGGGCTTCCATCTCCGCCAGGTAGGTCTGGATCATCTGGTGCTCGCCGATGGGCTTGCCGAAGGAGACCCGGGCCTTGGCGTAGGTGATGCTCTCGTCCATGGCTCGCTGGGCGATGCCCAGGGCCTGGGCGGCGATGCCGATGCGGCCCACATCGAGGCCGCCGAAGGCCACCTTGAGGCCGTCCCCCAGCTGGCCGAGCAGGGCGTCATCGGGCACGAAGGCATCCTCCAGAGCCACCATCACGGTCCGGCTGGAGCGCAGGCCCATCTTGTGCTCGGGGCGGCCCATGACCACACCGGGCTGGTCCGCGTCCAGGATGAAGGCGCTGATGCCCTTCTTGGCGGAGTCGGGGTCGGTGCGGGCCATGGTGATGAAGTAGCGGCCCACCCCGCCGTTGGTGATCCAGGCCTTGGCGCCGTTGAGCCGCCAGCCGCCCTCCACGCGGGTGGCCCGGGCCTTCAGGGCGGTGGCATCGGAGCCGGCGTCGGGCTCTGTGAGCATGAAGCCGCCCAGCACCTCACCGCTGGCCAGGGGCCGAAGGTATTTCTGCTTCTGGGCCTCGGTGCCGAAGGCGAGGATGGGCGCGCAGGCCACGGAGTTGTTCACGCTCATGGCCACGGCCACGGAGGCGTCGGCGTAGGCCACCTGCTCCAGGGCCAGGATGTAGCTGAGGAAGTCCACCCCGGCGCCGCCGTAGGTCTCGGGAACGGTCATACCCATGAAGCCCATCTCGCCAAGCTGCCGGATGATATCCGTGGCGAACTCGCTATTGGCGTCCCGCGCGGCTGCACCGGGCTCGATCTCGGCCTTGGCGAACTCCCGGGCGGCTTCCCGGATGGCGAGCTGGTCTTCGGTGAACTGGGGGAACATGGGGGCTCCAAAGCTGATTCCAGGGTAGCAAGCGGAGCCCCCCCGGCGGGGCGGGATTCTGGCTGGCGGGTGGGGCTTGGGCCTATGTCGCCAGGCTGCGGCGGAGCAGGTCCACGGCGGCCTTCGAGCCCTCCCACATCATCCGCTCCCAGGCTTCGTCCAGCCCGCACCACAAGTACTCGCTGTGCTCGGCGGGCTCGAGGCGCACCTCGGCGGTAGCCGGCACCTCCATGGAGAAGCAGACCTCGGTGTTAAAGCGGGGCTCGTCATCGGGGAAGCGGACGATGGTGGGATCCACCCAGAAGCTGTGGGAGAGGCCCAGGGGGCGCAGGGTCCCGGTCAGGCCTGTCTCTTCCAGCAGCTCCCGGTGGGCGGTCTCCTCCGGGACTTCGCCGGGCTCCATCATGCCTGTGACGCTCTGCCACCAGAGGCCGTGGGCGGGCACCCGCAGCATCATGAGCACCTCGGGGCCGGAAGGACCGCGCCGCCAGGTGAGGGCCGAGACGCTGCGGCTGGGCTCCCGGACAGGCTGGAGGTCGAGGGCCAGGAGTTCGAGGAGGTGGCCCTGGAGGTGGTCTGCCGCCTCCGCCCAGGACGGCGCCTCGGCGCCCATCAGCGAGGCCAAGCTGCAGACGCCCTTGTCCGTGAACCCGCAGGGGGTGATCCAGGCAAAGTGGTTGAGGTTGGGGGCGACGTTGAAGGCGATGCCGTGGGTGCTGATCCAGCGGCTGAGGTGGAGGCCGATGGCACCCAGCTTCTCGGGCCCCCGGGGGGTGTCCACCCAGATGCCAGGGGCTCCCGAGAGCCGGCGGGCCAGGACGCCAAAGTCGCCGGCGGTGCGGATCATGGCCTCTTCCAGGCCGCGCACCAGGCGACCCACATCCTCTCGGCCGCCCCGGAGGTTGCAGATGGGATAGGCGACGACCTGGCCCGGGCCATGGTAGGTGACCTCGCCGCCCCGGTCCGTGCGGTGGACGCTGAGGCCTTCGGCGCGCAGGAACGCCTCGCTGACATGGATATCGGCGGGGGTGGCGTTGCGGCCCAGGGTGTAGACCGCGTCGTGCTCGAGGACCACCAGCTGGTCCGGCCGCCCCTCTTCGGCCACATGGGCCGCCAGGGCCTTCTGTAGGCGCAGGCCGGCGGGATAGAACACCCGGCCGAAGCGGCGGAGCTGGGCAGGGCGGGGGACGGAGAAGCCGGAGACAAGCATGGGGTGAGTCTAACCGAGGGGGCTATCGGCTATCAGCTATCAGCTAAGGCAGGCCCAGGCTCCTCCATTGAGGTGGTTTGCTTTTCTCGGCTCGGGATCGGCGCAGCCGATCCCGAGAAGGGGGAACCCAAAGTGGGGCACTCTTCTTGGGTTCGGCCATGATGGTTCCATGGTGACGGTGCTGGTGGTGGGGGGCGGCGCGGCGGGTCTGGTGGCCGCCTGGCGGGCCGCCTCGCTGGGCCACGCCGTGACGCTGGTGGAGGCCAACGGTCGCCTGGGGGTGAAGCTGCGCATCAGCGGGGGTGGCAAGTGCAATGTCACCCACGAAGGCTCCCCCCGGGACCTGCTCACGGCCTTTGCCAAAGACCAGGCGCGCTTCCTCCGGCCGGCCCTGAACGCCTTCGGCAGCGCCGAGGTGGTGGAGCTCCTGCGCCGGGAGGGCGTGCCCACCCAGGCCCGGGAGAACGGGCGCATCTTTCCCCTGGACCGGCCGGGCAGCGCAGGCGCCGTGGTGGCGGCCTTCGAGGGCCTGGTGGAGCGGGCCGGCGTGACGGTGCGCCGGGGCCTCCGGGCCACGGGCGTGACGGGCCAAGCGCCCCGCTTGAAGGCCCTGCAGGCGGACGAGGAAACCCTGGTGGCGGATCTCTTCATCCTGGCCACGGGCGGCGCCAGCTACCCGGAGACGGGCACCCGGGGCGAGGTGCTGAGCTGGCTGGCCCCCCTGGGCGTCCCGGTGCAGCCCTGGTTCCCGGCCCTCTCACCCATCCCCCTGCGCAGCCCGCGCCCCACCTGGGAGGGCGTGCCCCTGCGGGAGGGTGTCCTGCGTCTGTCCGCCGGGAAGGATGGCCGCCGTCTGGCGGAGTTTGCCGGGGACCTGGTGTTCACCCGCTTCGGGATCAGCGGTCCCGCTCCGCTGGAGCTGAGCCAGGCCACGGAGCGGGCCCGGCGGGCCGGGGCCGCCTGGCTCACCTATGCCGCCGTCGCCACCCTGCCGGAAACCCTGGACGCCGCCCTGCAGGCAGAGCAGCGGAGCAACCCGCGGCTGCTGGCGGAGACCTGGCTGCGCCGCCACCTCCCGGAGCGCATCGTGGCGGCCCTGGTGACCGAGGCCGGTGCCGCCCTGTCCCCCATGCTCAAGGACCTCACCCGGGCCGGCCGCCGGCTCCTGGTGGAGCAGGTCACCGCGCTGCCCCTCGGCGAGCCCCAGGCGGTGAGCTTGGCCCGGGGCGAGGTGGCCGCCGGCGGCATCGCCCTATCCGCCGTGGACCCCCACACCATGGCCCTCCGGGGCTGGGACAACCTGCGGGTCTGCGGCGAGCTGCTGGACATCGACGGCCCCGTGGGCGGCTACAACCTGCAAGCCGCCTTCAGCACCGGGTACCTCGCGGGGACGATCTGATCACCTAGGCGTTGGGATCAGTGCTGGCATTGAAAAGAAGAAATGGAAGCAGAGGACTGCCGAGGAGCGGAGGAAAGCGGAGAAAAGAAAAAAGGAACTTGGCCTTTCTCGGCTCTCCTCAGCTCCTCCGTCTTTTCTCCGCTTATCTACTTCTTTCCGCAGTTCAAAAGTTCTGCTTTTCTCTGCGCGCCTCCGCCCTCTCCGCAGCCTCTGCGAGAGTGGTTTTCTTTGATGCCTGAACTCAGATCCGTCCAGCCAGATCCAGCACCAGGTCGAGGAGCCTGGCGGCGTAGCCGGTCTCGTTGTCGTGCCAGCCGAAGACCTTCACGAAGCGGGGGCCGAGGGTCAGGGTCAGGTCCAGGTCCACCACGACGCTCTCCCGGCGGCCGGTGATATCGCAGCTGACGGTGTGGGGCTCGGCCAGGGCGATGAGTCCCTTCCAGGAGCCCTGGGCAGCGGTGCGGAAGGCTGCCTGCACGGCCCCGGGGTCGGCATCCTGGGCCAGGACCACGGTGAGGTCCACCAGGTTCACGCTGAGGGTGGGCACGCGGATGGCCAGGCCACTGAAGCCCGGAGGCAGCTCCGGCATGGCCCGGCGCAGGGCGCCGATGGCACTGGAGGTGGTGGGGATGATGCTCTGAAAGGCGGCGCGGGCGCGGCGGCGGTCGGCGTGAGGGGTGTCCAGGAGGCGCTGGTCGTTGGTGACCACGTGGACGGTGCTCATGCCCGCCAGGGCCAACCCGAAGGCATCATCGAGCACCCGCAGCAGGGGCGCCGTGGCGTGGGCAGTGCAGCTGGCATTGGAGATGATCCGATGCCGTGCCAGGTCCAGGGTTTCGCCATTGACGGGGGCGATGATGGTCGCATCGGCATCGGGGCTGGGGGCACCAATGAGTACATGCGTGACGGTACCCCGCAGGTGACGGGCTGCCGCCTCTCGGCGGGTGAAGCGCCCGCTGGCCTCCACCACCAAGCCCACCGTGTCCGGCCAGGGGATGAGGGCGGGATCCGGCGCGTGGAACAGCGGAATGCGGTGCTCGCCCAGGACGAGGTGGTCCACACCTGCGAGCGTCTCGCCGGTGATGGGCTGAGGCAGGGCCCCGTGGATGGAGTCCCGCCGCAGCAGATGGAGCACCTGCTCCAGGGGGGCGGGATCGTTGACGGCAACCAGCAGTCCTGGGCGCTCGAGCCCCAGGCGGCGCACGGCGATGCGGCCGATGCGGCCGAGACCGTTGAGGGCGACCCCGGTCATGGCTGGCTCCCAGCGAGGAGCAGGAGACAGGCCTCACGAAGGCGGGCCGCATGGGCCCACTCGTTGTCATGCCACGCGAAGCACTTCACGAGGCGGGGGTCGAGGCAGCGGGTGAGAAAGGGATCATAGAGACAGCTGGCGGTGCGGCCCAGGAGGTCGCGGCTCACCAGTTCCTCGTCCAGGACCGCCACGAGGGAACCCTGTCCGGCAACGGCCCGGAAGGCAGCGTGGACGGCCTCAGGATCAGCGTCTGATTGGAGCCGGGCCGTCACATCCAGCAGGCAGCCATCGGGGGTCGGGACCCGCACGGCCAGGCCCGCCAGGCGCCCGGCGAAGCGGGGCAGGGCGGCCATGACCTCGGCGGGAGCCGGGTCCGCCGTGGGGATCATGCTCAGGGCCGCGGCCCGCGCCAGGCGCAGGTCCGGATGGGGCAGGTCGAGGATGCGCTGGTCGCTGGTGTAGCTGTGCACGGCGGTGGAGAAGGCCGACTCAATGCCGAAGGCCCCGTCCAGTACCTGGAGAAGGGCGGCCAGCGGCAGGGCCGTATCGCTGCCGCAGGTGACGATCCGATCCCGCACCCCATCGAAGTCGGCATCGTTCAGGCCTGGAAACAGCAGGCAGTCCGCATCGGAGCAAGAGCCTGCCAGGAGCACCTGCGTCACCGAGCCACCCAGGTGTCGTGCTGCCGCAGCCCGGGAAGCCGGCGTTTCATTGCAGTCGAGGACCAGCTGGGCGCCGGCATCGGCAAAAGGCGGAGAGGCAGAAGCATCCTGCCGGTGCAAGGGTAGGCGGCGTCCGTCCAGATGCAGGCACCCCTCCCCGGCCGTCACCGTGAAGGCTGGCGTCCCGTGCACGGAGTCGTGGCGCAGGAGGTGAGCCAGGGCCCCGGCCTCTGCTGGATCGCTCAGCGCCACCACCTCCAGGCGCGGTTCTGCCAGCAGGTGGCGCAGGGCCATCCGCCCGATCCGTCCAAGGCCGCTGATGGCCACTCGCCGCACGACGCCTCCGGGATCCTGGGGGGCCGCCAAGGCGGTCCGGGTTGAAAAGAAAGGCCCGGCTTGGGGCCGGGCGCAGCTGGGAATGAGCCTGGGATCAGCTGGCGAGGCCCACGCGGCGAAGCCTGCTGGCAGGGGCTTCCAGCTTCTTGGCGAGGGTGTTGCGATGGATGCCGAGCTCCCGGGCGGCAGCGCTCTGGTTGCCCTCATGGGCAGCCACAACCTCCTCCAGGTAGATCCGCTCGAACTCACGGCGCGCCATCTCCAGGGGGATGCCGCCGCGCACCATTTCGGCTACGAGATTCCGCAGCTTGTCACGCATTTCAGTCTCTCCAACGATCCATTCGGAACCCCGAAGGTAACACTCCATTGACGCGAGCGAAAGGGCATGACATTTTCGAAACCCAGGCGCCGCCTGTGGAAAACGCTGTGGATTACCTGTGGAACACGCCCCTGATTTCGTGCCCAGGACCATACTGGTGCTGACCTTCTGAGAGGAGACCCCATGACCCTGGCCCAGCCCCAGCCTGGCGAATATGCGGAAGCCTATGCCCACTACCTCGGCACCCCGGTCCAGGGAGATGTCTTGACACTACTGGAGACCCAGGCCGCCGAGCTCGGACTCCTGTTTCGTGCGCTGACTGACACCCAGGCCCTCCATCGCTACGCCCCCGGCAAGTGGAGCCTCAAGGATCTGCTCCAGCACCTCACGGATGCCGAGCGGGTGTTCACCTACCGCTGCCTGCGTATCGGACGGGGCGATGCCACGCCCCTGCCAGGCTTTGATGAGAACGCCTTTGCCGCCGCCGCCCAGTCCGATGGGCGTCCCCTGGGCCTGCTCCTCGTCGACTTCCAGGCGGCCCGGGCCGCTAGCCTCACCCTGTTTCGCAGCCTGCCCGAAGCGGCCTGGCTGAACCCCGGCACCACCAACGGTCGGCAGGTGACGGCCCGCTGCATGCCCTACTTCGCCCTGGCCCATGCGACCCACCACCTGGCCGTGGTGCGAGAGCGCTACCTGCCGGGGTTGATGTAGTCCTTCCACGCATCCAGCGATTGCGCCAGCTTGCTCAGCTGGTCTGGCTCGGTGGTGCGGAAGCGGCTGACGAGCTTCCAGCCTTGGGACACTTTCTGGTAGCGGTGCAGCCAGAGGCTGGGTCCCTCCCACGGGGCCTCGGAGTCGGTGCGGGTCTTCACCAGGAAGGCCACGGTGGTCCAGGGCCCCCGGGCCAGGAAGGTGCGGCCCAGCTCCTGGATGCCGGACTCCTCGTCGGATTCCAGCACCAGATCATCGAGATCGGGGATGATCATGCAACACCTCGCTTGTTCGGCTCATCGTATCCCCTGGAGGCCCCCGATGGAAAAGCTCATGGGATTCATCGGCGCCACCGTGGGCAGCCTGGTGGGCTGGTACCTGGGCGCGCTGGTGGGCTTTACCACCGGCATGGTGCTCAGCATGGTGGGCACGGGCCTGGGGCTTTGGGTGGGGCGCTGGGCCGTGCAGCGCTGGCTGGAGTCCTAGAGTTTTCGCGGTCGCCGTGGTTCCATTCCAGTCATGCGCATTGAATGCATCGCCATCGGCACCGAACTGCTCACCACCCGCCGCCTGGACACCAACTCCGTGTGGCTGGGGGAGCGTCTCGCGGCCCTGGGCCTGGGCTTTCATCGCAAGACCGCCGTTGGGGATAGCCGGGAGGACCTGGGCGGACTGCTGCGGGAAGCCCTGGGGCGGTCGGATGTGATCCTCACCACCGGGGGCCTCGGCCCCACCTTTGATGACTTCACCAAGGAGCTGTTCGCGGAGCTCCTGGGCGTCGAGCTGGTGGAGGACGCTGGCAGCCGGGCGGACATGCTGGCCTTCTACGCCGCGCGTAACCGCACCCCGCCCCAGGTGAACTTCAAGCAGGCCCTCATCCCCGTGGGCGCTGAGCCCCTGCGCAACCTGGTGGGCACCGCCCCGGGCGTCTGGTGGCAGGATCCGCCGGAGCACCCCGGCGTGCGCATCGTGATGATGCCGGGCGTGCCCCGGGAGATGAAGCGCATGTGGGAGGAGCACGTGGAGCCTCGCCTCGCCGTGCTGGCCGGGAAGCCCGTCCACACCCTGCGCATGGTGGTGGCTGGCGTGCCCGAGAGCAACCTGGATGAGCGCACCCGGGGGGTCCGTGAGCAGCACGGCCACCTGGACTGGACCATCCTGGCCAGCCTCACCCAGGTGGAGCTGCTGGCCCGGGGCTCCGATCCCGCGGATCTGGCCGCTGCCCAGGCAGCCTTCGAGCCGGTGCTGGGACCTGACCTGGTCTCCGTGGGGGACGGCAACCTGGAAGACGCTGTGCTGGCCTCCCTTCATGCTCAGGGCGAGACCTTGGCGGTGGCCGAGAGCATGACTGGCGGACTGCTGGCCTCCCGCCTCACCGCCATTCCCGGGGCCAGCCGCTCGTTCCTGGGCGGCGCCACGGTCTACACAGCGGGTGCGAAGGTCGCCCTGCTGGGCCTGGACCTCGCTTGGCTCCAGGCGGTGGGCACCGTCAGTGAGGCTTGTGCCGTGGGCCTCGCCGAGGCCGCGCGCCACCGCCTCGGTGCCACCTGGGGCGTGGGCATCTGCGGCAATGCCGGGCCCGATGCTGAAGGCGACGCGCCCGTGGGCGCTGTGTTCATCGCCATCGCTGGACCTGCGGGCACGACGGTGAAGGCCCACCGCATGGCGGGGGACCGGGCCGAGATCCAGCTGCGCAGCACAGCCCTGGCCCTGGACCTGCTGCGTCGGGCCGTGGTCCATCCCGCCCCGGGCCGCTGATACACTGCGTCCATGCTTTCGTCCCCTCCGAACTCACTCGTCCTCTGGTGCCTTGCGGCCTTCGCCTGCGGCAGCATTCCCTTCGGCCTCCTGCTGGTGAAGCTGGCGGGGAAGGGTGATGTGCGGGCCCACGGCAGCGGCAACATCGGCGCCACCAATGTCAGTCGGGTGGGGGGCAAGGGCCTGGGCATCGTCACGCTCCTGCTGGACATCCTCAAGGGCTTCCTGCCGGTCTTCCTGGCCAAGAAGGCGGGGTTCGGCGTGGACGCCCTCTCTCTGCTGGCCTTGGCCGCCGTGCTGGGTCATGTCTACACCCCCTGGCTGAAGTTCCAGGGCGGGAAGGGTGTGGCCACGGCCCTGGGAGTGCTCCTCGCCGTGGACGCTCAGCTGATGCTCGTCCCCATGGGCACCTTCATCTTCGCCCTCTGGCTCACCCGCCACGTCAGCCTGGGCAGCATCCTGGCGGCGGCCATGCTGCCCGTGCAGCTCTACCTGATCAGTAGCTTCACCCGCGCCTTTGGTGGCTCCCTGCAGAAGGACCTCAGCTTCCTGCTCCCCTGGACGGCTCTGGCCCTGCTGGTGATCTGGAAGCACCGGGAGAACATCGTGCGCCTGCAGGCAGGCACCGAGTCCAAGCTGTGGGGCACCAAGCAGGAGGACCCCCATGACGCGGCCTGATATCGGGGTCTTCGGCTCCGGCGCCTGGGGCACCGCCTTGGCCATCACCTGGGCCAAGGCCGGTGCGAACGTCGCCCTGTGGGGCCCCTTCCCGGAGGAGATGGCGCTGCTGGCGGCGGAGCGCTGCCACCCCCGTCTCCGGCAGGCGCCCTTTCCGGAGGGCCTGCGCACCTCGGATGATCCGACGGCTGCCCTGTCGGCGCCCCTCTGGATCTCTGCCATGCCTACCCAGGTGAGCCCGGCGGCCTGGGCTGGCCTGCGTCCCCAGGCCTCGGTAGCTCCGGACTGCCTGATCCATGTCAGCAAGGGCATCCTCCAGTCCACCCGCCAGACCCTCTCCCAGGCCCTGACCGGCGTGCTTGACCTGCCCGTGGGTGCCCTTTCCGGGCCCTCCTTCGCCGACGAGGTCTCCATCGGTGTGCCCACGGCCATCGTGCTGGCCCTGCCAACCATCGTCGCCGAGGAACGCGCCCGAGCCCTTCAGGCTCAGCTCTCCTCCGAGCGCCTGCGCATCTACCTCAGCCGGGATGTGGTGGGCACCGAGCTCTGCGGCGCGCTGAAGAATGTCCTCGCCATCGCTGCGGGCCTGGTGGACGGCCTGGGCCTGGGCTACAACGCCCGGGCGGCGCTCATCACCCGGGGCCTCGCCGAGATGGCCCGCCTGGTGGAGGTCCTGGGTGGCCAGTCCTCCACCGTCATGGGCCTGGCGGGCATGGGTGACCTGCTGCTCACGGCCACCGGCCCCCAGAGCCGCAACCGCACCTTCGGCGAGCTGGTGGGCAAGGGTGCCACCGTAGCCGCCGCCCGGGACGCCCTGGGTGGCCAGGTGGTGGAGGGCATGTTCACCACTGAGGCAGCCCTGGAGCTGGCCCGGGCCCACGGCCTGGACCTGCCCATCGCCACCGAGGTCCAGCGCCTCCTCAACGGCGAAAGCCCCACCGAGGCCGTGCGCCGGCTCATGACGCGGTCCCTCAAATCAGAGTGAGTAAGAGATTAAAAACTCTCGCAGAGAGCGCTGAGATTGCCGAGGGGCGCGGAGAAGAGAAAAAGGAAGTTGATAAGCGGAGGAAGGACGGAGGAGCGGAGGAGAGCTGAGCCAGCCTGTGTTTCTCCGCTCTCCTCTGCTCCTCGGCACTCCTCTGCTTACATCTTCCTTTCTCTGCGCGCCTCTGCCTTCTCGTCCTTTCTCTGCGAGAGTGGTTGCTTTCCCCCTGTGCCCTCATCCAGCGCTGAACTGCCCCGGTAGGGCGGCCCGTGACCGTATCTGGCTGGGCTGGTAGAATCATCCGTTTGGTTAAGGAGATCCCATGAAGGTCCTCATTCTGGGCGTCAATGGCTTCATCGGTTCCCATCTGGTGGACCGCATCATGCAGGACACGGACTGGGAGGTCTACGGCCTGGATCTGGGCGCCCACAAGGTCGCCGAGCACCTGGCCAACCCGCGCTTCCATTTCGTGGAGGGCGACATCACCATCTCCAAGGAGTGGATCGAGTACCACATCAAGAAGTGCGACGTGGTGCTGCCCCTGGTGGCCATCGCCACCCCCAAGGTCTACGTCACGGACCCCCTGCGGGTGTTCGAGCTGGACTTCGAGGAGAACCTCCGGGTCGTTCGCCAGTGCGTGAAGTACAAGAAGCGGGTGGTCTTCCCCAGCACCTCCGAGGTCTACGGCATGTGCCCGGACGAGGCGTTCGACGAGTACGAGTCCCCCCTGGTCACCGGCCCCATCCCCATGAACCGCTGGATCTACAGCACCAGCAAGCAGCTGCTGGACCGCGTGATCTGGGCCTACGGCTTCCAGCAGGGCCTGAAGTTCACCCTGTTCCGCCCCTTCAACTGGATGGGCCCCAAGCTCGACAGCCTCAACACCGCCAAGGAGGGCAGCAGTCGCCTGGTGACCCAGTTCAGCTGGAACCTCTTCAACGGCGAGCCCCTCCAGCTGGTGGATGGCGGCACGGCCCGGCGCTGCTTTATCGATGTGGCTGACGCCATGGACGGCATCATGGCCGTGCTGCGCAACGAAGGCGGCAAGGCGGATGGCCAGATCTTCAACATCGGCAACCCGGCCAACGACTACAGCGTCCGCGAGATCGCCCAGATGATGATTGCCATCTGGAAGGACCACCCGTTCCGCCTGGAGCGGGGCATTGCCGAGGGCACCACCGTGGAGACCGGCAGCGGCGAGTTCTACGGCAAGGGCTACCAGGATGTGGCCCGGCGCACCCCCAGCATCAAGCGCATGCAGGCCACCTTCGGCTTCGAGCCCAAGGTCTCCATGACCGACTCGCTCAAAAAGACCATCGACTTCTTCGTCGAAGAGCACAAAGCGCAGGAGAAGGTGGTTGAGACGGAGAACTAGCGCTCGGCTTACTCAGCGCGGCGGTTGGGGTCGGCCCACCGCGGCGTTCTGACGCCGCGCTGAGATGGGAAAAGCTTTTCTTGGTGTCTTCGTGGTGAATCTGTTTTTGTCCCTGGAGTGACGCCCCGCCCATGACCCGTCGCGAACGCAGCACCCTCCTGGCGCTCTGGTTCTTTCTGGGGCTGCTGCCGCTGCTGATCCGGCCGCTCTGGGAGCCGGATGAGGGGCGCTATGCGGAGATCCCCCGGGAGATGCTGGCCACGGGGGACTGGCTGACGCCGCACCTCAATGGGGTCCTCTACTTCGAGAAGCCGCCCCTGCAGTACTGGCTCTCGGCCATCAGCATGAAGCTCTTCGGGCTCAATGGCGCGGCGGCGCGCCTGCCCCTGGCCCTGGCCTCGGGCCTCATGCTCTGGGCGGCCTGGCGGCTGGCCAAGCGCCTGGGCGCCCGGGATCCGCTGTGGGCGCCGTTCATGGCCGCTACGGGCCTGCTGGCCTTCATCCTGGGGCAGCTGCTCACCCTGGACGCCCTCTTCAGCGCCTTCCTGGTGGCGGCGGTGGCTGCCTTCGTGGAGGCCGTGGCCGAGCGTCGAGAGGGCCGCTCGGGCCTCGGCTGGACGTTGACCATCTTTGTCCTGTTGGCGGGGGCCATGCTCACCAAGGGCCTGGCGGCGGTGATCCTCACGGGCGGCATCCTCCTGGGCTCCCTGCTCTTCGCCTGGAAGGACCCGGACCTGCGCCGGGCGGTGCTGCGGACCGCGCTGGATCCCCTGGGCTGGCTGCTCTACCTGGCCCTGGTGGTGCCCTGGTTCTGGGCGGTCAACCGGGCCAACCCGGGCCATGCCCAGTTCTTCTTCATCCACGAGCACTTCACCCGCTTCCTCACCCACCAGCACGCGCGCCAGGGCTCCAACAACTGGGTGCTGGACAAGCTCTACTTCGTTGGGATCCTCGCCGTGGGCCTGCTGCCCTGGCTGGCCGCTACGGTCGTCGGGCTGAAGCGGGCCTGGACCTTCCTGCTGGGCAGGGGCCCCCAGGCCCAGGACCCCCTGGCTCGCTGGACCGTGGGGATCACCGTCATGGCCTTCCTCTGGCCCCTGGTCTTCTTCAGCCTCTCGGGGTCCAAGCTACCGCCCTACATCCTCCCGGCCATCGTGCCCCTGGCTGTCCTGGCCTGCGTCTTCGAGCGCCGGGGCGAAGAGGTGCAGGCCCTCTTCCGCATGGGCAAGGAGCTGCTGGTGCTGGGGGTGCTCCTGTTGGCGGCGGTGGTCTTCATGCGCAAGGATCTCGGCTCCCAGTTCTGGCTGGTGGCCCTGGCTGGGACGGCCTTCGCGGGCCTGGGCCTGCTGGCCCATGGCCGGCGCGGCCTCAGTGGGACCCAGGTGATGGCGGGCCTGGGCGCCGCGCTCTGGCTGCTGATCGTGGGCGTTCAAGCCACGGTGGGGCAGGGCAAGTCGGCGGTGGATCTGGTGCGTGGCCTGCCCGCAGACGCCCAGTGGATCAGCTTCGGGGACTACCTGCAGACCCTCCCCTTCTACACCCACACCCGGACGGTGGTGGTGGCGGGCACGGGTGAGCTGGCCTTCGGGCGGGACCGTCTGCCGGATCCCGGCCGCTGGTTCAGCGAGGATCCTGCCGATCTGGGGGCCGTGGCGGACCGCCTCAAGGCCGAGGCCCCGGGACGCCCCGTGCTGGTGATGGCCAAGGTGGGCGAGTGGCGCCGCCTCAACACCGACCAGCAGGCTGGCTGGACCCTCGTGGCCCGCAACCGCACCACCGTGGTGGCGCAGCGGAAGTAAGCCCGTCTACTCGGGCTGGACGGCCTTCTTGACGCCCTTCGCCGCTTCCTTCGCGCCCTTGGCGATTCCCTTGCCGGCGGTGCGGGCTCCCTGGGCGATGGCCTTCCCGGCCTTCTTCGCCGCTTGCCCCACTTCCTTCCCGCCCTTGGCGGCGGCCTGCCCAACTTCCTTGCCGCCCTTGGCGGCCAGCTGGCCCACTTCCTTCCCCGCCTGCTGCACCGAGCGGCCCGCTTCCTTGAGGTCTTCCTTCAGGCCCTCGGGTGGGGTGGCCAGGAGCAACAGGGTCAGGAGGGCGGGGGTCATGCTCCATCCTAACGCCTGGGCGCAGTGCCCCTTCCCGGTGATTATGGAAGGGTGAGCCTCTCCTTGGTCCCTTCGTCTTCTTGCCCTCCCCACCGGGACGGGAGCACCGCGTGATTCCGCCGGGCGCCCACTGGCTGCGGGTGAACCGCTTCTTCGGTGACGCCATGATGGCCTACGCCGCGGTGGAGCCCCTGCGCCGGGCGGGTCTGCCCCTGGTGGTGTGGGGCCCGGAGCGGGCCGTGGACCTCTTCGAGGGCAGTGCCGGCGTCGTGGGCGTGGTGGCCGAGCCCTCCCGCAAGTACGGCATCTGGGATGCTGCCCACATGCTGCGCCAGCAGCGCCCGGCTTCCCTGCTGGCCTTCCCCAAGAGCGCCCGCCCCCATGCGGCGGCCCTCCTCGCCGGGGTGCCCCTGCGCCTGGGCTGCGGGGACGGCGGGGCCTTCCTGCTCCAGACCCACAGCGTTGCCTTCTACAAGCGGGACGACCCCTTCGTGACCCGCTATGCCTCCGTGGTGGCCGCCGCCTTCCCGGCCCTTGGCCCACTGGGGTTCACGCCCTTTCGACCCCGGGAAGGGGCCTTTGCGGCGCAGCAGACACAGGCTGCTGAGGCTGGCTTCCAGGGCGCCTACGTTGTCTTCGCCCCCGGCGCCAACAGCTGGTCCAAGCGCCTCTCTGTGCCCCTCTTCGCGGCCCTGGGCCGGCGACTGGCGGCGCAGGGCGTGGGGGTCGTCATCCTGGGGGCCGGGGCCGAGGATCAGCGCCTGGCGGGGGAGCTGCAGGGAGAGCTACCGAAGGCCCTCAACCTGGTGGACCACTGCTCCCTGTCGCTGTCCGCGGCCTGGGTCTGTGGTGCCCGGGCCCTGGTGGGCATGGACTCGGGTCTGGGCCACATTGCCGCCGGTGCCGGCATCCCCACCCTGGCGGTGTTCGGTCCCACGCGGCCCCGCCACTCGGGCCCCTGGGGCCCCCGGGTGCGGGTGGTGCGCCGGGAGGATCTGACCTGCCTGGAGTGCATGGGGGGCGCCTGCCCCGTGCCTGGCCATCCGTGCATGAACGCCCTGAGCGAAGATGTCCTGTGGCATGAACTCACCCAGCTGATGGAGGCCCCTTGAGCCCCAACCTGAAGGCCATCCCCCTCATCGTGCTGGGGGTGCTGCTCAACGCTGCCGCCCAGATCTGTCTGAAGAAGGGCCTCCAGGCCGCTGGGGGCATGCAGTTGGCTGCGGGACCGCTGTTCCGGCTGATGCTGGAGCCCTGGGTCATTGCGGGCCTGGCCTGCTATGCCGTGAGCGTGGTGGTGTGGCTGGGCGCGCTGTCCCTGGTGCAGGTGAACTATGCCTACCCCTTCCTGGCCCTGGGTTTCGTGGTGAACGCCCTGCTGGCCCGGACCTTCCTGGGGGAGGCCATGACCCCCATGCGCTGGGTGGCCCTCGCCGTCATTGTGGTGGGGGTGGGCCTCCAGGCCCTCAGTGGCCGCGGGGAGTAGACTGGTCCAGCACTTCCGGAACGTGCAGGCTGCCTCACTTCCACCTTCCTCCTCCGGGGAACAGGCCATGGCATCGAATCACCTGATCGTAACCTTCCGCCAGCACGTCCTGGACTGGGCGGACCGGCCGGCGCAGCGAGCGAAGGTGGGCGGCCAGTGGCACGACACCACCTGGCGGGAGCTGGGCGAGGCCATGGAGGCCGTGGCCGGCGGACTGGTCGCCCTGGGCCATCGGTCTGGTGACAAGGTGGGGCTGTGCTCGCGGAACATGCCCGAGTGGACCCAGGCGGACCTGGGCATCCTGGCCGCCCGGGGCGTCACGGTGCCCCTCTACCCCAGCAACACGGCGGAGCAGGCCCGCTTCATCCTGCAGGACGCCAGCATCCGTATCCTGTTCGCGGGTGAGCAGGCGGAGGTGGACCTGGGCTTGGCGCTACTCGCTGCGGGTGATCTGGATCAGGTGATTGCTCTGGACCCGTCGGTGGATCTGCGGGGCGAGCCCCGAGCCCGCTCCTTCCAGGCCCTGCTCGAGGAGGGCAGGGCGCCGGCCTGCGCCGAGGAGGTGCGCCTCCGGGCGACCCAGTTCCGCATGGATGACCTCCTCACGCTGGTCTACACCTCCGGGACCACGGGCGAGCCCAAGGGCGTGATGCTCGACCACGCCAATGTGGCCGAAGCCATGGCCCTCCACGATGCTCGCCTGCGGGTGGAGGCGGAGGACGTGTCCCTGGCTGTCCTGCCGCTGTGCCACATCTTCGAACGGGCTTGGACCTTCTATGTGCTCTACCGTGGGGCGCTGAATGTCTACATCCGGGATCCTCTGACCCTCATCGAGGTGGTCGGTGAGGTGAAGCCCACCCACATGTGTGCGGTGCCCCGGGTCTACGAAAAGGCCTACGCCGGCATCCACGGCCGGGTCGCCAAAGCCTCCTGGCCCGTGCGTACCCTGTTCCTCTGGGCCATGGGCGTTGGTACTCAGGTGGTGGACCTCCGCATGGCCGGGCGACAGCCGGGGGCCTGGCTGGGACTCCGGCAGCGCCTGGCGGACCGCCTGGTCTTCCAGAAGCTGCGGGGCCTCTTCGGAGGCCGCTGCAAGTTCTTCCCTGTGGCTGGCGCCAGCCTGGCGGACGATGTGAATGTCTTCTTCCAGGCCATCGGCCTCAACCTGAAGTACGGCTACGGGCTCTCGGAGACCTGCGCCACCGTCTCCTGCTACCAGGACGGCACCCTGCCCATTGGCACCCTGGGCCGCCCCCTGGATGGCCTGGAGGTCAAACTGGGCGAGGAGCATGAGTTGCTGGTGAAGGGCCCCACCGTCATGCGGGGCTACCACAACCGGCCTGAGGAGAACGCCCGGTCCTTCACCGCCGACGGCTTCCTGCGCACCGGTGATGCCGGGGACGTGGATGCTCAGGGCAACCTGATCTTCACCGAGCGGCTCAAGGACCTCATGAAGACCTCCACGGGCAAGTACATCGCTCCCCAGCGCATAGAGGGCACCCTCGGCAAGGACTCCTTCATTGATCAGGTGGCCATCTTCGCCGACTCCCGGAACTTCGTCTCGGCGCTCATCGTGCCTCACTTCGAGGGGTTGGAGGCCTTCGCCCGCTCCCTGGACCTGAAGTACCGGGACCTCTCGGAGCTGGTGCAGCACAGCAAGGTGGTGGCCTTCTTCGAGGAGCGGATCCAGCATCTCCAGAAGGAGCTGGCCCACTACGAGCAGGTGAAGAAGTTCACCCTGCTGTCCCGACCCTTCTCCATCGATATGGGCGAGCTGACCCCCACCCTCAAGCTCCGCCGCAAAGCCATCGCCGCCGCCTTCCAGGCCGAGATCGAAGCCATGTACCGGGGCGTCGGGCACTGAGGCCGGATCCGTCGCTCAGGGAAATGAAGGAAGGAACGCAGAGGAAAGCCGAGGAGCGGAGGAAAGCGGAGGGGGTGCCTACGCACCTGCTTGGCAGCCTTGCTTCTTATCCCCTTCATCCCCTGCATCCCTGTTTTTCAAAAGGAACAAGGAACAGGGATGAAGGGGATGCAGGGGATAACTGAAAAGACAGATTGATTCCTTGTGTTCAGCCCTTCCCCGACCTCGGCCATGCCCCATTAAATGGGGTTCCGTCGCATCAGAATGGGTAACCTATATGAATCAAAAAGTAATTTAAAGGTTGCTTTTTGTCCTGTATGAGTTATATTTTCTTCATGGGGAGTCCTGGTCCCCTTGGAGACAGCTATGAAGCAACCCGAAGCCCAGCGCACCGAATTCCTCCTCCGCTACACGAGGCGGCTGGCCTTCGTCTGCCTCATAGGCCTGCTGCCGGCCCTGTTCTACGGTGTCCTTACGGTATGGGACCGGGACGGACGGCATGAGCGCCTGCAGCTTGGTCTCCTTCTGCTCAGTCCCATCATCCTGACCCTGGGGCTCGCCTGGGTCATGGCCTCCCGCAAGGGGGTTGCGATTCCGAGCGACGACCCGGACCTCCAGGCCATTGCCCAGGACGAGTTCCGCCGGCTCAATGCCATGCGCGCGGTTCGGGTGGCCTTTGTGACGGTTCTGTTTGTGCAGCTCCCGCTGGCCTGGCTGCTGGGGCTCCGCCCGAGCCCGGACAGCCTCGCTCACATGGGAACGCTTACCTGCTTCCTGGGCTTCATCTCGTTCCTCTCGGCCTTCCTCTTTTTCGACCGGGACTGAGCCATGTCCGGCGAGGAGCTCCGCACGACACTCAAGGTTCACCGCGCCATGCGCGATCTCACGCAGGCCGATCTGGCCGCCCTGGCCGGGCTGACTCGCAAGAGCATCAACGCCATCGAGACCGGGAGGATGGTGCCTTCCGTCGTGTTGGCCCTGAAGCTGGCCAAGGTCCTGCAGGCGCCGGTGGAATCCCTCTTCTCGTTGGTCGACGCGTAAGTCAGAGAAAATTGCCGCAATCCAGGCCCATACTCAGACCCGCTTTTCATCCCCTTCATCCCCTTCATCCTTGTTTCAAAAAAGAACCAATAAACAGGGATGAAGGGGATGAAGGGGATAACTGAAAAGGCAAGTTGGACCCCTGTGATTGTTTCTATTCCGATCTCAGCGCCCCGGCCTTCAGCTCGGCGGCCGTGTAGACGCCGCGGTCCAGGACGAGGCTGGTGACGAGGTCCACGGGGGTGACATCGAAGCTGGGGTTCCAGGCGGGCATGGCCTCGGGGGCCCAGCGCAGGGGGCCATAGCCGCGCACCTCGGCGGCGTCCCGCAGCTCGATGGGGATGGCGGCGCCGTTGGGACAGGCCAGGTCCACGGTGGAGAAGGGCGCCACGGGATGGAAGGGCACGCCGTGGAAGTGGGCCTGCACCGCCAGTCCGTAGGTGCCCACCTTGTTGGCGAAGTCGCCGTTGGCGGCTACCCGGTCCGAGCCCACCAGCACCCGCTGCACTTTGCCGTCCCGCAGCAGCAGGGCGGCCATGCTGTCCGTGATGAGGGTGGCGGGGATGCCCAGACGCTGGAGCTCCCAGGCCGTGAGGCGGCCACCCTGCAGGAGGGGCCGGGTCTCGTCCGCGTAGACATGGAGGCGCTTGCCCTGCACGTGGGCCCGACGGATGACGCCCAGGGCCGTGCCGATGCCTGCGGTGGCCAGGCCGCCGGTGTTGCAGTGGGTGAGCAGCCCCTCGCCATCCTGGATGAGGGCGGCGCCGTGCTCGGCCATGCCCTCACAGAGGCGCACATCCTCCGCAAAGATGGCGTGGGCCTCGGCGCTGGGTTCTGTCGCGGCCCTCATGCGGTCCATGGCCCACATGAGGTTCACCGCCGTGGGGCGGGCCGCGCGCAGAGCGGCACAGGCGGCGCTGTACTCACTGGCTGAGGCCCCCCGATCCGCGAAAGTGCCCAGGCAGGCTGCCGCCGCGACGCCGATGAGGGGCGCACCCCGCACCGCCAAGCGCTGGATGAGGGCAATCATGGCCACCGGCTCACTGCCGTCCAGCCAGAGCTCCTCATCCGGCAGCCGCGTCTGGTCCAGCACCCACAGCGCGCGGCCGTCATGCCTCAGGCCCAGGGATTCAAAAGGATTCATTGGGATTCCACAAGAAGACTTTGATTACCACAAAGACCACGAAGAAGGGCGAAGGAACAGGGATGAAGGGGATGAAGGGGATAAATGAAAAGCGGGTCGGGCCTTGTGTGTCTTTATCCCCTTCATCCGTCTTTATCCCTGTTTCAGTGCCTTTCCCTTGTTTCTCTCAGATCACCCGCGGTCCCAGCTTGGCGCGGAGGGCGCGGAGCTCGGCGAGGTCGGCGGGGGGCAGGGGCTTGGCGCCGCCCAGGGTCTCGGCTTTCCAGAGGATCTCGGCCACCTGCTCCAGGCGCTCCAGGCCGCCGGCGGCCTCATCCATTGACTCGCCCCAGCAGAGGCCGCCGTGGCGGGCCAGCAGCAGCAGGCGGTGCGCCGGCAGGTAGGGCAGCAGGTGGGTACCCATGGCCTCGGTACCCGGCATTGCCATGGGCACGATGGGGATGCGGCCGGCGGCCAGGATGACTTCGGGCAGGCCATCCGAGGGTAGCTCCTGTAGCTCGGGCCGGGCCAGGGTCCAGGCGATGGCCGTGGGTGGGTGGGCGTGGACCACGGCCCGGGCTTCCGGCACGGCGCGGTAGATGGCCAGGTGCATGGCCCGCTCGCTGCTGGGCCGGCCAGCCACGATCTCGCCCGCCAGGGTGAGGTGGGCCAGGTCCTCCCGGCGCAGGCGGGCCTTGGGCACGCCGCTGGGAGTCATGGCGATGAGCCCGTTGGGCAGGCGCACGGACAGGTTGCCGTCCGAAGCCGCCAGCAGCCCCGCAGCATGAAGGCGGCGGCCAGCATCAAGGAGGGCATCGAGAAGGGTGTCGGACATGTGTCCAGTTTAGGGCCAAGGCTCGGGTCTCTGCGTTCCGGTATTCTGGCGGCTGCCCAGGAGCCACCCATGGATCTGGCCCGCATCCTCCTCGCTATGGCCGCACTGTCCCCGTTACTGGGCGCTGCAGATAACCCCAAGGTGGCCGCCTTAGCCAAGGCGGGCCACTGGCAGGCCTCGGGCTGGGCCGCCCACGGCCCCATGCTCGGGAAGCCCGCCCCCCTCCTGGAGCTAACGGGCTGGGTCGGAGGCGAGGTGCCGCCGGAGGCGCGGAAGGGGAAGATCCTGCTCCTGGACTTCTGGGCCACCTGGTGCGGTCCCTGCATCGCCGCCATCCCGCACAACAATGCACTGGCCAAGCACTACGCTGCCAAGGGCGTGCTGGTGCTCGGCCTCTGTGGAAGCGGCAGAGGCGAGGAAAAGATGCCCTACTACGCTCAGCTGCTCCAGCTGGGCTATCCCACGGCCTGGGTGAGCGCTGCCAGCACGAAGGCCTGGAACGTCCAGTGGTGGCCGACCTACGCCATCGTGGACCGGGCCGGCGTCCTCCGCGCCACGGGACTCCAGCCCGACTTTGTCGAGCGGGTGCTGGATGCCCTCCTGGAGGAACAGCCCGGTCCGTGACCCGCTGCTTAAGTCCTTGGCCTGCCCCGGCAGCCTGGACGGCGGCAGGTCCTTGCTCCAAGCTGTCGCATGGAAGAGTGGGTGGAGTGGTTCCAAGCACACCGACTCCAGCTGACGCTGGGGGTGGTCACCGGGGTTGCAGGGCTCCTGTACTGGAGTGGCCGCCCCGTGGCCCAGCGACCGGGCGTCCTGGCCCCAGAAGATCCGGTCCAGATCGAGCCCGCCACCCAAGAGAGCTGGTCCTATCGCGGCCACACGCTCACCTCCCTAGCCCAGTTTCAGATCAAGGCGCGGGTCCTGGGCCGGGAGCGCTACCGCTTCGACCGCGCGGCGGAGCTGTCGCCGGTGGACCTGGCCCTGGGCTGGGGCCCCATGTCCGATACCCGGGTGCTGGCAGCGCTCACCATCGTGCAGCAGGACCGGTTCTACTACTGGAGTGCCGCCACCCTGCCGCTCCCGGCGAGCGACATCAGCGCTCACAGTGCCAACATGCACATGATCCCCGCCAACGATGCGGTGGCGAACCGCCTGCTGGGGGCGAAGGTCGGCCAGATCGTCGAGCTGCGCGGTCAGCTCATCCGTGCCGAGGGCAAGGATGGTTTTCGCTGGATCAGCAGCCTCACCCGGTTGGATACGGGAGCTGGTGCCTGTGAGGTCATCTGGGTGGAGGAGGCCCGGGTGGTGGACCGCTAGCTTGCACCTACTCGCTGCGGGTCACCTCGCGCCAGGCGCGCTCCAGGTGCTCCCGGTCTTCGGGGTGGGCGATGGCGATGAGGGCGCGGGCCCGCTCGTGGAGGGTGCGGCCGTAGAGGTCCGCCACGCCGTACTCGGTGATGACGTAGTGGACGTGCTGGCGGGTGGTCACCACGCCGGCGCCGGGCCGGAGGGCGGACACCAGCCGGGACTCGCCCTTCTTGGTGCGGCTGCTGAGGGCGATGATGGGCTTCCCGCCCGGGGACAACGAGGCGCCCCGGATGAAGTCCATCTGGCCGCCCACGCCGGAGATGATGCGGTGGCCCACGGAGTCCGCACAGACCTGGCCCGTGAGGTCGATCTCCACGGCACTGTTGATGGCCGTCACCTTGGGGTTGCGGGCGATGATGGTGGGGTTGTTGACGTAGGCGATGTCCAGCAGGGCCACCTGGGGGTTGTCGTCGATGAAGTCGTAGACCTTGCGGGTGCCCGTGACGAAGCCCACCACGATCTTGCCCGGGTGGATCTTCTTTAGGGTGTTATCCACGGCCCCCGAGTGGATGAGGTCCAGCACGCCGTCCGACATCATCTCCGTGTGGATGCCCAGGTGGCGGTGGCCCTTGAGGGCCGCCAGCACGGCGTCCGGGACCCCGCCGATACCCATCTGCAGGGTGGCGCCGTCCTCGATGAGCTCTGAGGCGAAGCGCCCGATGGCGGCCTCTTCCGGCCCGATGGGCGGCTGGGGCAATTCGGGAATGGGCGTGTCCACTTCAACCCAGTGGTGGATGCGGCTCATGTGGATGAAGCCGTCCCCGTGGACCCGCGGCATGTTGGGGTTGACCTGGGCCACGATGACCTTGGCCGAGTCCGCCGCGGCCTGGGCCACGTCCACACTGACGCCCAGGGTGCAGAAGCCGTGCTCGTCCGGGGGCGAGACATGGAGCAGGGCCACATCCAGGGGCCGGCGGCCGGAGCGGAAGAGGTTGGGGATCTCCGAGAGGAAGCAGGGCAGGTAGTCCACCCGGGCGCTCCCGATGTGGGGCCGCATGTTGTGGCCCACGAAGAGGTTGGCGACCCGGAAGCTGCGGGCGTATTCAGGCAGGGCGTAGTCCACCTTGCCCACCACGTGGATGTGGATCAGCTCCACGTCCCGCAGGCGCTCGGCCTGGGCCACCAGGGCGTCCACCAGGACCGTGGGCGTGGCGGCCCCGCCGTGGACGAACACCCGGTGGCCGGACTGGACACAGGCCAGGGCTTCAGCGGCAGAAGCATGGCGAACCATAAACGACCTCCCGATTTCAATGTGGTCAGAGCCGGTGGTGACACCGGGGATCCCCCAGTGGGCACGGGAGGAAGGTAGCATGTCCCCATGGCCGTCTCTCCCAGCTTCCGCGCATACCTCCTGGAGCAGATGGGGGGGATTCGCCCCCTCACGACCCGGCCGATGTTTGGCGGTCTGACCTTTTTTGCGGAGGGGCGGGCCTTCGCCCTGGTGGCCCACGAAGTGCTCTATTTCAAGGTGGACGACACCAACCGCCCGGACTTCGAAGCCGCCGGCATGGGGCCCTTCCTGCCCTTCGGCGATCCGGCCAAGCCCATGCAGTACTACGAGCTCCCCAGCGAGGTGCTGGAGGACCCAGATGAGCTGGCGGTGTGGATGACCAAGGCCATCGCCGTGGCGGACCGGGCGAAACCCAAGGCCCGGAAGCCCCGCTCATGAACCTGATCCTGCTCCTCCCTGAGGACCTGGTGGCGCCGGACCGGGCCCGCCTCACGGGGCGGCGCCTGGCCCATGTGCGTGAGGTACAGCGGGCGGTGGTGGGGAAGGACCTGGTGGTGGGTCTCCTGGGGGGGGCCATGGGCCGGGGGCGGGTGGTGCACCTGGATGATGCAGTCCTGGAACTGGAGCTGACCCTGGACCAGGCTCCGCCCCCCAAGCTGCCCCTGACCCTGGTGGTGGCCCTGCCGCGTCCCACGGTGCTGAACCGCATCCTCGTCGCCGCCACCAGCCTGGGCGCCGCCCGCCTCGTGCTGCTCAACGCCTGGAAGGTGGAGAAGTCCTACTGGGGCAGCCCCCGACTGGGTCCCGAGAGCCTCCGCGAGCAGCTGCTCCTGGGCCTGGAGCAGGCCAAGGACACGGTGTTGCCAGAGCTGCGCCTGGCGCGGCTGTTCCGCCCCTTTTTGGAGGACGACCTGCCGGACCTGCTCGAGGGCGGCACGGGCCTGCTGGCGCATCCAGGCAGCGGTGAGGGTGCCCCGGCGGTGCTGGCTGCTCCGGTCACGCTGGCCATCGGCCCCGAGGGGGGCTGGGTGGATGCAGAAGTCGAGAGCCTGCTGCGTGCGGGTCTGAAGCCCCTGGATCTGGGCCCCCGCATCCTCCGCACCGAGACGGCCCTGGCGGCGCTGGTGGGCCGGCTGTTCTGAGGACCGGCTCGAGAAGGGGCAGGGGGCTTCGATAGGGGTTGCTCCTGGCCGGGCCGCCTGCGAGGATGGCCAGACAACCCATTCATATAACCAGCGGAGATACCATGAAAAACATGGGAACACATTGGATTCTACCGATGGCGTTAGCTTCGCTGCTCGCTCCTCGTCCGATGGTCGCCCGCTGCTCCCCCGAGGTGGTTCCAGCCCGGTCGGCCGAGACCGTGGAGGTCGAGGTGCGGCGGGCCCTCACCCAGTTCAACGACGCCGCTGCCGCCGGGGACGTGAAGGGCTGCTTGGCCCTCTTCGAGGACCGGGCCGACATCCTGCTGGTGGGCTCGGACAAGGGCGAGGTCTTCAAGGGCCCCGCCGCCATGGAGGGCTGGCTGGCGGCCCTGCTGCGGAACAACCGCTTCAGCTGGGAGATGGACCGGGTGGACATCAGCCACCACGGCGACACCGCCTGGGCCTTCGTGGAGGGCCGCATGGTGGTGAAGGACCCCGCCGGCAAGCTGCGCTTCAAGGCGCCCTACCGCTTCTCCGCCGTCCTGGTGCGAAGGGGCGACGGCTGGGCCTGGCGCCTCTTCCACGGCTCCGCGCCGGGGAAGGAATAGGCCCCAGGGGAGGGTCGGGATTCAGCTCGTATTGCCCTAAGACACAAGAATTGCCACCAAGACACCAAGGCACCAAGAACTGCAAATTTGTAATTCTTTTGTCTTACTTGGTGCCTTGGTGCCTTGGTGGCGAGTTTTAGCTGTTCTCCGCATTACGAAAGGGGGTCAAAACCCCACGGTGTAGGCCCCGTCCCGCATCAGGGCCACGGTGCTGCCATCCGGCAGGGTCAGGTCCACAGCCAGCACCTGCACGTCGGGCTGGGTCTCGGGGACGTAGACGCGGTCGATGTGGATGACGGCGCCGGGACCTGAGAACTGGGCCGGTCCCACCTGGCCGCCGAAGTGGTCGCTGCGGCCGAAGGCCAGGTGCAGGCCCAGCTTCTCGTCCAGGAGGATCTCGCCGATGGGCTTGAGGCCGAAGGCGGCCAGCACGCCCAGGCCCAGCTCGGCGAGGTTGCCATAGGCGGGCTCGCGGTGGAGGTGGTCGGCCTCGGCCCGGGAGGCGGGGCCCTCCGTGAGCACGGCCACGGCGATGTTGTTCTCGATGCGGTAGCGCACCACCTCGGCCCCGAACTGCACGGGCATGATGCCCGCCGTGCGGCTGGGGTCGCCGGGGCGCTCGCCCTCGTAGGGCACGATGTAGGCCTCGCCCGAAGGCAGGTTCCCAGCCACGCCGGGGTCCGGCAGCAGGCCCCCGGAGGCGTGCCCTGTGCGGTGGCGCAGGTCCAGGTGCAGGGCGCAGTCCCCGGTGGGCGTGCCGAAGCGGAAGTCCGCCCCCTCGGCCAGGTCCAGCAGGTCCTTAAGCAGCGTCACCCGGCGGTTCACCTCGGTGTAGTCGATGCGCAGGGCCGGGATCATGTCCGCCCTGAAGCCCGGCATGGTGGCGGCGCGGATGGGGTGCTTCTTCGCCGCCAGCTTGAGGGGCGCCGTGGCCGAGAACTTGGTGAGGGCGATGAGGATGGGGTGTTCCACGTAGAGCGTGGCGAAGCTCACCGACGCTGCAGGATCCAGGGCATCCGAGGCGGGCAGGGGGCCGCCGGCGTGGAGCCAGACCCGCTCCGGCAGGTCGCCGTTGTTGGTGTGGATGTTGGGGTAGATGGCCAGGTGCGTGGCGAGGCCCAGCTCCTGGGCGTGGGCGGCCAGCTCCGCCGCCCAGTCCTGAGCCATGGCCCGCCGCGCGGCCCAGTCGGCGTCATCGGGCACCTGCGCATCCGGCAGGTCCACCAGGAAGGCCAGGGCCCTTTCCTCAGGCCGGGGCACGAACACCCGCCGCACCAGCGCCACCAACTCAGATCCCGTCAGCCGCTCGGTCATAAAAGCCTCCGACAGGGAGGATGGCGCAGGGGCCCCGGCCTGTCGAGGACCGACCTCCAGACCGGCGCTCAGTCGCGCTTCAGCGCCCGGTCCTGATAGGAGAAGGTGCTGCGCATGAGCTCGTCGACGTTGACCAGCTCACCGATGGTGGCGCCGGCCTTGATCTTCTCCTGGACGAGGTGCTCCGTCTCCAGCAGTCGCTGTGCCTTCGCCAGGATCAGCGCTGCATCAGCCCGGGGCACGACCACCACGCCGTTGCCGTCCACCACGACGATGTCCCCAGGGGAGACACTCACCCCTGCGCACTGGATGGCCACGTTCACATCGCCGTAGCCGGTGACTCCGCCCACATTGGGCACCACGCCCTTGCAGAGCACCGGGAACCGGATCTTCCGGATCTCCTCCACGTCCCGGCAGGCCCCGTCGATGATGGCGGCGGCCACCCCGCGGTTGAGCGCAGACATGGTCATGTTCTCGCCCCAGAAGGCGGTGTTCGTGGAGCCATGGGAGTCGATGACGACGATGTCTCCGGGCTGGCAGAGGTCGATGGCCTTGAAGGCGGCCGCCAGATCCGCGGCGATGGTCTTTACGGTGATGGCGGTTCCCACCAGGCGGATCCCCTCGAACAGCGGATTCATGTCCGAGGTCATGGCGTTTAACCGGCCCATGCAATCCGACAGGGCGCAGGTGATCGAGTCGTGAACGAGCAGGTCTCTGAAGCCCTGCACCAGCTCCGGCGCAGGTCGTTCAAATGCTTCGTTGATCATGGAACCCTCCCAGTAAAAACCGATCTGGAAGGATGCCCCCGAAGTCGAATCGCATCCCCGTTTGGCCAGGTGACAGGGCCTTTGCTTTTATCCCCTTCATCCCCTGCATCCCTGTTTTTTAGAAAATGCCAATGGAACAGGGATGAAGGGGATGAAGGGGATACTGAACAACAGAGCGGGACCTTGTTCCAGGCCTGTCTTCCTCCGCGCCCCTCCGCTTTCCTCGCCTTTTCTCC